>LSQX01275592.1_pt1 | contig 58002 bp, 54 predicted proteins | sample 654561 | NCBI WGS metagenome assembly LSQX01 (sample SAMN04489861, study PRJNA283612) | anaerobic digester metagenome | isolation source: 4 biogas reactors fed with cattle manure at either 37C or 55C with and... | place: Denmark: Kongens Lyngby | collected 2014 | reverse complement strand
TCTCTTTTTAAAATAAATATAAAAAGAAATTATGACAGTTAATTTAACAGATTCGGCAATTGACAGGCAAAACATACTTAACAATCCTGATTTTCTCGATAATATTCAAAAGTTCTTGGGTATTACAGGTATGTTATATGATGGAGAATATCGATTTACTACTGCCCAAATAGCTGATTTTTACGAAGTAAATATTAAAACAATTAGAAGGTACATTGAAACTTCAGAAGATGAGCTTAAACACAATGGATATTGCGTATTAAAAGGTAAAAAGCTAAAAGAATTTAAAGATGCTTTTGGACACTTAATATACGCTGATATTGATGCTGATTTTGAGGAGGACATTGATGTCCCTCTCAAAAACGAATCTACTAACAAGCAACGACTTAGCAAATTGAGAAATTTAGGAGTGTTTAATTTTAGAGCTTTTTTAAATATGGGAATGCTCCTTACTGAAAGCGAACGAGCAAAATCAATAAGGAGTACGATTTTAGACATTGTCCTAGATAGTTTACATCAAAAAATAGGTGGACAAACAAAATATATCAATCAAAGAGATGAGGAATATTTTGTTGCTATTTTAAGAGAGCCTCAATATCGAAAAGAGTTTACAAGTGCTTTAAATAAATACTTAGATATGGGAAATGCTAAGTATAGCATTTACACCGATGCAATATATCAAGCCATATTTCATGAAAACGCCTTTGAATACAAACAAATACTAAAACTCGAAGAAAAGGAAAATGCCAGAGAAACAATGTATGCGGAAGTCTTGAAGCTTATAGCTTCCTTTGAGATTGGAATTGCCGATGCAATGGAAACCAAGTATAAAGAGCTTGGAAAAAAATTAACACCTTTAGAACTAAATGAATTAATAAATTCGTTTACTCAACAACGGTTTTGGATTCCTCAATTAGAAGATGCTAGAATAAAAATGGCATCAAGGGATTATGGGTTTAGAGATGTTATACATAAAAGGCTAGAAAAATACATTCAAAGTATTTCGCCAAACGACTATCAAAAGTTTTTAGGGGAACATAGTAAATCTCTACAAGATAGAATTGACGAAAACATAGAGGTTTTCAAACGATTAAAAAATAGGTAGTTATGGAGTTCAAGTATTTTGACGTGGTACACGCACTTGAAGTTCAGAATTATATAATCGAACATTCGGGAGGAAGAAAAGGCATATTAAATCAAGGTTTACTAGAAAGTGTTTTAGAACATATTCAGAATGATTTGTATTATCCAAACCTTGAAGATAAGTTATGTCACCTGTTTTTTTCAATTAATAAAAATCATGCCTTTAATGATGGAAATAAAAGATCTTCAATAAGTTTGTCTGCTTATTTTCTTGAAATAAATGGAGCTGACTTTATTGTAACAAAATATATTCAAGAAATGGAGAATGTTGCATTATATGTAGCAGATAACAAAATTGACAAAGAATTATTACATGAAATTATATGCGAAATACTGTATAAAGCAGAGTTTTCTGAAGAGTTGAGATTTAAAGTCGCTATTGCTTTAATGTAGTAATCCAATTCATTGTGTAAAATACTCCTAATAAAATAATTTTAGACAAGGTTTGGAAAAATAAAATAAAAAACAATTTACAAATATTAAGAAGGTCAGGACAAATAGTAAATGTTGATAAGGTTGGATATTACCTGAAAATAATTAGACGTGGTTAGACGTGTTTTTAGACGAATAAAATATTGTTGGCATTCTAAATGAAGAATATATCTATGTCTAAAAACATATAGTTAAAAATAATTTAGACATGTTTAGACGGAATTTAGACGAATCTTTAGATATACTCCTATATAATCCACCCTATAGAGGTATTAAGATTAACTAATTCTATATATAAACTGAATTAGAATACTAAAACTTATAATTTAAGCTTAACCAAAATAAAATGGAAAACGAAAATAATTCAGAATACAAAAAACCCATAAATCTGGTCAATGTTACTTATGCTCAAACAGGAAAAAGTAAATCTACCAACGAATTAGGGATGCGTGAAATGCAAGCCAAAGCTTTTGAAGCAAGATCAGCTAAATATTTATTATTAAAAGCGCCACCTGCTTCAGGTAAATCCAGAGCCTTGATGTTTATTGCCTTGGATAAGTTGAAAAATCAAGGGATTAAAAAAGTGATTGTAGCAGTTCCTGAACGTTCAATTGGAAATTCATTTGCACCAACAGAATTAAAGAAATATGGCTTTTTTGAAGATTGGAATATAAACCCGAGATATAATTTATGTACAATTGGAAATGAAGTTTCTAAAGTCAAATCTTTTAAAGAGTTTTTAAAAACCGATGAAAAAATTCTAATATGTACTCATGCAACTTTGAGATTTGCTTTTGAAGGAATTAGTCCTACCGACTTAAATGATTGTTTGGTTGCAATTGATGAGTTCCACCATGTTTCAGCTGATGGAGCAAATATTTTGGGCAATGTGATTAGAAACATCATGGAGAAAAGCTCTGCCCATTTGGTAGCTATGACAGGCTCCTATTTTCGGGGCGACAGCATTCCTGTTTTGCTTCCTGAAGACGAAGCTAAATTTATAAAAGTCACCTATAATTATTATGACCAATTAAACGGCTATGAATATTTGAAATCCTTGGGGATAGGTTATCATTTTTACAGAGGTAGATATTACAAATTTGATGAGGAACGTGGAATGTCAGCACTCGAAGAAATCCTTGATGAAAACCTAAAAACCATCATCCATATTCCCAATGTAAATTCGGCAGAGTCTTCCAAAGAAAAGTTGGAAGAAGTAAGTCATATAATGGACTGCTTGGGAGAGTTTGAATACCAAGACACAGAAACAGGGGTTTGTTTTGTAAAAAGCAAAAGGTCAGGAAAAATATTAAAAATTGCTGATTTAGTTAATGACAATCCCCGAGACAGAGACAAGATTGTAGCGTATTTAAGAGGCGTTAAATCTCCCGAGGACATAGATATCATTATTGCACTCGGAATGGCCAAGGAAGGCTTCGATTGGCCTTATTGCCAACATGCTTTGACCATTGGCTATAGAAGTTCGCTAACGGAAATCATTCAAATAATTGGAAGAGCTACAAGAGACAGCGATAATAAAAAACACGCTCAATTTACCAACCTAATTGCGCAACCTGATGCCGTGGAAGATGATGTTACAATTGCTGTAAATAATATGCTGAAAGCAATAACGGCTTCCTTATTAATGGAACAAGTATTAGCTCCGAATTTTAAGTTTAAACCAATGGATGATGATGATGATTTAGATAGTGATGAAGACGGAGAGAATACTATAAAAATAAGAGGATTTAAAAAAGCAACATCCCAAAGGGCAAAAGATATAATTGAGAGTGACTTAAATGATTTAAAGGCAAGGATTTTACAAGACGATACAATGATAAAAGCTATGCCAGGAAATTTGGAACCCGAAGTAATCAATACAGTTTTAATTCCAAAAATCATCCGTGAGGTCTATCCCGATTTAACTGATGATGAAGTAGAAGCGGTGAGACAATATGTAGTAGTGGATTCTGTAATCAAGAATGGAGAAGTTGAAGAGCATGGCTCTAAAAAGTTTATAAAAATGGCAGGAAGTTTTGTTAATATAGATGACATTAACATCGATTTAATTGACACTATTAACCCTTTTCAAAAAGCTTTTGAGATTCTTTCTAAGAATGTTACAACGACTACTTTAAAGTCTATTCAGGATGCAATAAATATTACTAAAATTGAAATGACCGAAGAAGAAGCCATTATTCTTTGGCCAAAAATAAATGATTGGGTTAAAAGTACAGGAACAAAGCCTAATATAAATTCTCATGAACCAAAAGAACAAAGATTAGCACAAGCTTTATTATTTTTACAAGAAGCAAAAAGGAAAAGAGATCAAAATGCCTAAGAGTTTAGATGAAATATTTGAAAATGATGATTTTGGATTATTGGACTCCGAAAAAAACCAATCTACACTTAAATCAGATGAGGATAGATTAATTGACTCTTTTGAAGAAATTAATGAGTTTTTTGAGAAATATCAGCGAGAACCGTCTAAAAATTCTATGTCGGAATACACACTTTTTTCCCGACTAAATGAATTCAAATCCAATGAGGAAAGAAAAGGCGTTCTAAAACCATTTGACCGTTACAATTTACTTGGAGAATATAAAACTAAATATACTTCCATAGACGATGTACTCAATGATGATGTGTTATCAATTTTGGATTCTGAAGGAGATACTTCTATTTTTGATTTCAAATATGTTTCTGAAAACACTACCCGCGAAAAAGCAGATTATATAGCTCAACGCAAATCACTATCCGAGAAAGACTTTCAGAAATATGAATTAATGTTTAAAAAGGTTCATAAAGAACTGAAAGAAGGAAAAAGAAAGTTTGCAGAATTTAAAAATGCAGAGAAAAACTTAAAAGAAGGGAATTTTTATTTAGTTGATGGAATGTTATGCTATTTAGAAGTTTCAAAGGCAGAAGAGGTTGTTAAGGAGAAAGATGGAGTAAGAATTGATGGTCGTACCATTACAATCTTTGAAAATGGTACTATATCAAATATGCTTTTCAGGTCTTTGGGCAAAGCCATTTTAAAAAACGGTAAACTTGTAACGAATTCAGATGAAGGCATTGAGAAAGAACTTATAAAGAATTCAGGGGTTGTAATGGAAGAACGAGAGTCAGGATGGATTTATATCTTAAAATCGAAGTCCAAAAATCCGCTAATCAGTAATATCAATAACTTATATAAAATAGGGTTTTCAACAAAACCAGTAAATGAGAGAATAAAAAATGCCCAAAAAGAAGCAACTTATTTATTTGACGAAGTAGAATTAATTGCTTCGTATAAGTGTTTCAATATGACAACTCATAATTTTGAAAAGCTTATACATCGATTTTTTGCTGAGGTATGCTTGGATATAGATTTATATAATCCAGAAAATGAGCGCTACACACCAAGAGAATGGTTCATAGCGCCCTTAAATGTTATAGATGAAGCTCTCAACTTAATAATTAACGGAAATATTGTAAACTATGTTTATGATAAAAAATCCCAATCAATTATCCTTAAAAAATAATTCCAGTAGTATCCCACTAACTGTATAAGTTAAAAAGTTATTCTGAAAATTATAACACTCCCCAAACACCTCGCTTCTATACTCTCCTTGCTTTTCTGGTGTACCTTTTTGCTACGTTACTTTCAATGGATTTGATCATTTCATGAGCGATGTCCTTTCCGGTTGCGCCTTCGATTCCCTCCAATCCGGGTGATGAATTCACTTCCAATAACAAAGGACCTTTGGCCGAACGGATGATATCAACTCCTGCTACATCCAATCCCATGGCTTTGGCCGCTGCAATCGCTAATTTTCGTTCTTCCTTCGTGATCTTCACAATGGATCCCGTTCCACCTAAATGGATGTTCGCACGGAATTCACCCGGAGGCGCTTCCCTTTGCATGGCTGCCACCACTTTGCCGTTGATGACAAAACAACGAAGATCCTTCCCATTGGCTTCTCGAATGAATTCCTGAACCAAGATATTGGCATTCAAGCTCTTAAAAGCATTGATCACCGATTCGGCCGCTTTTTTGGTCTCGGCCAAAACCACACCTTTTCCTTGTGTTCCTTCCAAAAGTTTTACGATCAAAGGCGAACCACCCACCATCTTGATTAAATCATTGGTGTCGAGTGGGGAATTAGCAAATCCTGTTATCGGAATATCGAGTCCGTGGTTCAATAAAAGTTGTAATGAATATAATTTATCCCTCGAATGGGTGATCGCCGCCGAATTATTCAAGGCATAGACACCCAAGGATTCAAATTGACGCGTGAGCGCACAACCATAAAAAGTCATGCTCGGACGAATTCGAGGAATCACCGCATCGAGTTCGTTTAAGATCCTTCCGCCCCGATAATGCACTTCCGGGGTTTTGGCGTCCAGTTTTATATAACATTGGCTGATGTTAAAAAATTCAATCTGATGCCCCCTTTGCTCTCCAGCTTCGATAAGTCTTTGGTTGCTGTACAAATCAGGATTGCTCGCAAGAAGTCCGATTTTCAGTCCTTCTACATTGTCAATTTTGCGTGTATAGAATTGCGCAGCTTCTTCTTTATCCAGTTCCCCAAAAAGAAAACTACTTTCCGGATCCACCAACATCTTTCCTTTCATCGCCTCTCGTCCAAGCAACATCCTATAACCCATAGAGTCACGATTGGCAAGCGTAACCTCAATTTCCCAAGCATTCTCTCCCACTTTTAAAATGGTTTTGATGACGTATCGGGTTTCTCTTGTTCCGGTTGAGCTTTTGATAGTGCGCCGATCGAGAACGGGAGCTTCACAATGCACCACATGTTTCCCATCGAATTGGAGTGGATGCACATCAAAGGAGACCCAACTTTCACCATTGCGCTGAAAAGGAAATATATTAACGGCATGAAGAGCAGAAGTCTTAGCGCCACTATCCACCCGGACTTTGATGGTTGGCAAATTCAAGTCGGGAAGCGCCACCCACTCTTCACTACCCGCTACCATTTTGTCTTTTATCACGATTTAATTTTTTTACGAATATAATTGAAGAATCTTTAAGTTTATTTATCCAAATCAAATGTTTGTAGTTTTGTGTAACAATTTGGAATAACTCTTGACAAATTCTATAGTCAATGTAATTATGAAAAAACTTTTTCTATTCTTATTTTCCTTGAGCATGGGCTTGGTTTCCGCCCAAAAAAAATGGAGTTTGCTGGAAGCCGTAACCTATGCAACAGAAAATAATTTAAACGTTTTACAAAGTCGTATCAACGAAGATTTATCAGCCAAAGATTTGGAATATGCTGGCAATCAATGGCTACCTACCGCTTCGGGCTATTTCGATAACTCCCTGACCATCGGATCCAATCATCCCATGATCAATAAAGGGTATCAGCAATATTCAAACAGCCTCGGGCTCAACTCATCGATCACGATTTACAATGGTGGACTTTTAAATTTAAACAAGGAAAGAGCTTCGCTTTTGGTGGAATCCTCCAAGTACCAAACGGAATCGGTCATCAACGATATTTCACTTATGGTTGTTAATTATTATTTAAATGTGATGTTGAGTCGAGAATTACTTGAAATCGCCGAGGGAAACCTCAGCATTATGGAGCAACAACTGGATCGTTCGCAAAAATTATTTGATGCAGGAAGTATCGCACGTGCAGATTTAGTCCAAGCCGAAGCCAATGTAGCACAGGAAAAGAAAAATCTGGCCGATGCGAAAATCGAAGTGGAAAGAGCTTTGTTTAATTTAGCCACTTTGCTTCAACTACCTGATTACCGGGAATTTGATGTTGAAATCGTGAATGTCCCCGATGACATCAGTCTGGGGCTTTATGATTTGGAGGAAGTCGTTCAAACGGCTTATGCCCAACAACCGGCCGTGAAAAAGGCAGAAACGGATTTGGAAGTAGCAACTACCGATATAGAAATTGCTGAAACCGGATTTAAACCCACCATCACCGGAACTTATAATTTGGGAACCAATTATGCGGAATATTTCAATAAAGGACTCGAAACCGAAGCTTGGCTAAGTCAATGGCATGACAATATCACCAATGTTTTTGGGCTGAGTGTCAACATCCCGATTTTTGAAAAATTCAATAACAAATTAAACGTTCAAAAAGCGAAAATCTCAGAGTCCCTTGCGCAGAATACAATGGAACAACAAAAGCAAATCATTCGTGAAAACGTGCAAGAAGCTTATTTCAATGCCAATTCTTCTTACCAAGCTTTTGAAGCCGCCAAAGAAAGCGTACGTTCAAGTGAAATTTCAGCTGATTTTGCCCAAAGAAGTTTCGAAGCAGGAAAAATAAATATTTACGATTTAAACATCGCTCAAAACAACCTTGTAACAGCTCAGTCCCAAATGGCACAAGCCAAATACAACTTTATTTTCCGAATGAAAGTGCTCGATTTTTACGCTGGACGGCCACTGACGGAAGGGTTGGAATAAATATAAGCCTCCCCTAACCCCTCCAAAGGAGGGGAACTATGTTCTAGAAAATTAATTCGAAAAGACATTTATGAGTAATTTCTCCTATTCGGTTAGTTTTTCTGTCTAAATTTGTCGCACCACCGAATTAGACAATTATAAAAATTAAAAGATGACCATTCTTCATCTCGAAACCTCCACCAAAAACTGTTCAGTCGCAATTTCACGAAATGGCGAATTGCTTTGCCTCTGCGAAGAATACGATGAAAATTACGGTCATTCCGAAAAATTACATCAGTTTGTGAATTGGGCACTGGAAGGAGCTGAAATTTCTCTGAACGAAATCGATGCAGTCTGCGTTTCCAAAGGTCCGGGAAGTTATACGGGATTACGAATCGGCGTTTCGGCGGCCAAAGGATTTTGCTTTGGACTGAATATTCCGATGCTTTCCTTGAATTCCTTGGAAATTCTGGCGCAAAGCCAAATCAATAAAGGTTTTGATTTGATTATTCCGATGATTGATGCGCGAAGAATGGAGGTTTACACCGCTATTTTTGATACTTCAGGCCAAATGATTTCGGAAATTGAAGCCAAAATTCTTGATGAAAATTCTTTTCAGGAATTGGCCGATCAAAAAATTGTATTTGTAGGCGACGGCGTGGAAAAAAGCAAATCGATTTTGAATTTGCCAACTGTGGAGTTCATCGATAATTTACATCCTTCCGCCAAAAATATGATAGAACTGGCCGAAAAGAAATTTGAAGAAAAATTATTTGAAGATGTTGCCTACTTTGAACCTTTTTATTTGAAGGAATTTATGACCGGTGCGAAGAAAAAACCCTAGTCAGAAAAACTTTATAAATTTAGCAAGCAAAAAAATACAGAAATGGAATTACCCTGGGCGGAGCCTTATAAAATCAAAATGACGGAAGAAATCTTCACATCAAGTCGTGAAGAAAGAGAAAAATGGATCGAAGAAGCCGGATTTAATCTTTTCAATTTATCGAGTGACAAAGTTTACATTGACCTTTTGACCGATAGCGGAACCGGTTCGATGTCTGACAAACAATGGGCAGAAATGATGCTCGGCGACGAAAGTTATGCGGGTTCACAATCTTATTTGAAACTTCAAAAAGTCATCCAGGACACGCTTGGTTTTCCTTATTTTTTACCGACTCATCAGGGACGTGCAGCGGAAAATATTTTGTTCAGCGCTTTGTTGAAAGAAGGAATGGTTGTACCGGGAAATTCGCATTTCGACACGACCAAAGGCCACATAGAATTTCGTAAAGCCCATGCGATTGATTGTACGATTGAGGAAGCTTTTGACATCGATGATTTGCATCCTTTCAAGGGAAATATTGATTTGAATAAATTAGAAGAAGTTTATAAAACACATTCCAAAGAGCAAATTCCACTTTGTCTGATTACGGTTACCTGTAATTCATCGGGCGGACAACCCGTTTCGATGGAAAATATAAAAGCGGTGAAGGAATTGTCCGACCAATATGGAATTCCTGTATTTTTTGATGCAGCGCGATTTGCCGAAAACGCTTATTTCATCAAAGAGCGTGAAGCGAATTATAAAGATAAATCCATCAAGGAAATTGTAAAAGAAATGTTTTCTTACGGTGCCGGATTTACGATGTCGGCCAAAAAAGACGGATTGGTAAACATCGGCGGACTTTTGGCGATGCGCGATGAAGAACTTTTTCGGACTTGCGGGAATTTTGGGATTATTTATGAAGGATACATTACCTATGGCGGTTTGGCCGGACGTGATTTGGGCGCGTTGGCGCAGGGATTGATGGAGTCCACCGAATATCCTTATTTGCAAGCGAGAATTCATCAGGTTGAATATTTAGGAAAGAAGCTGATGGAATACGGAATTCCGGTTCAGCAACCGATTGGCGGCCATGCGGTTTTCGTGGATGCCTTGAAATTTTTACCGAATGTTCCCCGTGCGGAATATCCGGCGCAGACCTTGGGCATTGAACTGTACAAAGAAGGCGGCGTTCGAGGCGTGGAAATCGGAACTTTATTGGCCGACCGCGATCCCGAAACAAGAGAAGACCGTTTCCCGAAACTGGAATTATTGCGATTGGCAATTCCGAGAAAGGTTTATTCGTACAAACACATGGATTACATCGCAGCCGCACTGAAAAATGTTTACGAAAGACGAAATGAAATCAGATCGGGATATGAAATTGTTTGGGAACCTGAGATTTTGAGACATTTCACGGTGAAGTTGAAGAAGAAGTAAGCCTCTCTTAACCTCCATCAAGGCGAGGGAGTTTAATAGGAAGAAAAAATGAGAAAAGCATTGAATTCCACTATTGAACAAAGTTTCTAATTCTAATCACTTATATCTAAGTTCTAATTTCTACATTTGTACAAAATGTTGGTAACTGACTATATAAACAAAGATTTCATTCCTCCCAAGCTCAAACAAGATGTTTCGCATGGTCTAGGATTGTTGCGCGAATTTAGTCTGACGCATATTCCTGTTTTTGAAGGCTTGAACTTCACAGGAATGATTTCACGGGAAACTTTGGAAGAGCACGGTACGGAAACTACTATTGCCGAGCTCAGGGATTTCAACGAATTTTTCTATTTGACAGAAAACAGTTCCTTGCTTGACGCCATTCAGCACTTTAACAACCATGACACCAATGTTTTGGTGGTTCTGAATGCGGAAATGCACTATATAGGTATGTTGATGATGGACGATGTTTTTTCAGGACTTTCGGCCATGCCCTTTATTTCGGAGCCGGGTTCCATTATGATTGTGGAGGTTTCTCAAAAACAATTTTCAATCAGTGAGATTGCGAAAATTGCAGAAAGTAATAATGCTCGGATTATTGGATTGTTTGTGGTGGGTTATGAGGGAGATAAAATCCAGATTGCTTTGAAGTTAATTACAGAAAACATCGCTTCGGTAGGAGAAACCTTTGAGCGGTTCAATTATACGGTTCTTTTTAAGTTTTTTAATGATGAAAAAGAGGATTTGATGAAAGACCGACTGGATATGCTGATGAAATATTTGGATATTTAATTGAGATAAATGAAAGTAGCGATATATGGTTTGAAAGTTTCGTTGGATCAAAGAGATTCTTTTGTTCAGTTTTTTGAAGAACTCGGTCAGCGAAATATTAAATACACCATAGAAAAGGATTTTCGTTCGATTTTGCGTAATGAATTAGCGCTTGATTTGAAATCAGAAGAAACTTTCACCTCTTATGAGGATTTGCAGGATTCGATTGATTTGTTTTTCACTTTTGGAGGAGATGGTACGATTTTGAATGCTGCCACTTTGATTCAAGATAAAAACATACCGATTGTAGGTGTAAACACGGGTCGTTTGGGTTTTTTGGCGACGATAAACATTGAGTATTTGTTTGAAAGTTTGGGCAATATATTCACCGGGAATTATAAAATAAGCAGTCGTTCGCTGATTGAGGTAGATTCGGAGGATGTAGAAATCGAACATCCCTTTGCTTTGAATGAAATCACGGTGACCCGGAGGGAAACCACGAGTATGATTACGGTGGAAGTTTATGTCAACGGAGAGTTTTTGAATTCCTATTGGGCCGATGGTTTGATTGTGTCAACGCCGACTGGATCAACGGGTTATTCGCTCAGCTGTGGTGGTCCGATTGTTCATCCCGAAAACAACACCTTTATCATTACGGCCATTGCGCCTCATAATTTAAACGTACGTCCTTATATGATTTCAGATGATTCGGTACTGGATTTAAAAATCATCAGCCGAGTGGATGAATACTTTTTATCGCTTGATGCACGTAACTTGCCCTTGTCCACAAATGTGAAATTACAGTTAAAAAAAGCAGGATTTCGACTTTACATTGTAGAGCCTCGTGACAAAACTTATCTTATGACCTTGCGTGACAAAATGTTTTGGGGATCTGACAAGCGTAATTAAATCATTTTTAATTTTCATAATTTTTGTTAAAGGATATAGTCAGCCGACAGATTTGATTATATTTGTCCCTTATTAGAAAAAATGTGCAACATTTTTGGTAATTTGCCGTTGAATTTTTTGCACATACGTTCTTATAAAATAATATGAAGAATCTACTTATCTTAACACTGGGGCTTTTTTTCACTTTGTCGATTGCGCAAAGACATGAAGTCGGAATCTTTGCTGGTGGCGCAAACGTCATAGGTGATATAGGGAGAACCAATTATATCAACCCTTTGCCCGTTTCTTACGGATCCAATTCATTGGGAGACAGAATCCCATTTGCAGTGGGAGCGATTTATCGGTTTAATTTCAATCCCTATATGGGTGTGCGTTTCAATGGGATTTTCAGTCGTGTGGTAGGAGCAGATGCATCGGCACCCGAGTATTATAAAAGAGAAAGAAATTATGCCTTTAAGAACAACATCATCGAAGGTTCTTTGGTTTTGGAATATAATTTTTTCGATATAAACGACGAACACGGAAAAAAACATTCGCCTTATATTTTTGCCGGAGTTGGAGCTTTTATGTATGACAAGCTTCTTTATAATGTGGACAATTCATTTGCGAGAGATCCCAACGGTGTAATCATAGACCCGGATATCATTCAAACAGATATTACAACAAGAACTGAGAAAGAAACGAATTTCACCGTTCCTTTTGGTGCCGGATATAAACTAAAATACCGAGGTAACTTTGTGATTTCAGCGGAAGTAGGTTTCCGATATACGCAAACTGATAATTTAGATCATAGTTTTGCCAGTGAGTCTGATTTCAATTTCAACACAGAGCCTGGATTAAACGAGGATGCTGTCAATCAATTAAATTCAAACATCATAAAATCCCGTCAGGTTGGAAATATGTCTAACCATGATTGGTACGTCTTTACAGGTATAACATTGACATATACCTTCGGAAGACCTCCATGTTATTGTGATTAATCTTTCATGAATCAAATCATTACAGATACTACCCATCCGTCAAGCCTTCCTGAACATGTCGCCATTATCATGGATGGCAACGGTCGTTGGGCAAAAAAACAAGGACTTGACCGTAGTTTCGGGCATCAAAATGCAGTTAAATCTGTTCGAGAAGCCATTGAAATATGCGGGGATTTAGGGATTCCTTATCTGACCTTGTTTGCTTTTTCGACTGAAAACTGGAATCGCCCCAAACGCGAAGTGTCTTTTTTGATGAAACTCCTTGCCCGTACCATCAATTCGGAAATCCGGGAACTTTATGAAAAAGGAATACGTTTGTCGGTAATTGGAGAAATAGAAGCTTTGCCGGACTACGTAAAGACACCACTGAACAAAGCGCTTGAATTAACGAAAAACAATACCAAAGCAACTTTAATCATTGCTTTGAACTATGGATCACAAGCTGAAATCTTACGGGCTGTACGGCAAATTTCAGAAGAGGTGAAATCTGGAAAGCTCGATCCAAAAGATATTGACAACAGATTATTTGAACAAAATTTATATACACAGGATATTCCCCCGGTGGATTTGATGATCCGCACGAGTGGAGAATGTCGTATCAGTAATTTTTTACTTTGGCAAATAGCCTATTCTGAATTATATTTCACAGATGTCCTCTGGCCTGATTTCAGGAAGGAGCATTTTATGGAAGCCATCAGAAGTTATGCAGAAAGAGAAAGAAGGTACGGCAAAACCGGGGAACAGATCAAAACAGAATAGAAGAGATATGCGAAAAAGATTGATTATGAGGAATTTATATGCTGCTTTATTTTTAACCCTGAGTGGACTTATTTTTGCGCAGGAAGATTCCTTGACCGTAGTGAGAGATTCTGTCGTAATGGATTCTGTGCAATTGCTGCCCGAACCTCAAGCTTTGCCTGATATATCCGAAGCAGGATACGTAAATCCGCAGACTTATATGCTTGCTGATCTCGAAATCAGTGGCGAAACCCGATTTACCAAAAATCAAATCATGCGATTTGTGGGACTTCGAATGGGCGAAACACTGGAAATTCCAGGTACAAAAATCAATAATGCGTTGAAGAAACTTTGGAAACAAAATCTCTTCTCAGATGTCGATTTATATGTAGTAAAAACCGAAGGTGATAAAATCTACCTTAGACTTCATTTGGTGGGACTTCCCGAATTGGTTGAACCGACTTTCACTGGAGTTAAAAAAGGAAAAAGAGAAGACTTCATCAAGGAACATAATTTAAATCCGGGAATAAAAATCACGAGTAATCTAAAAAATCAGGTTCGTAATTCCATCCGAAACCACTTCTTGGAAAAGGGTTATCCGGATACAAAAGTAGAATTCATCGAAAAAAGACAAGAAGACGATCCTTCGAAAGTAAATCTTGTCATAAATGTAGATCGGGGAGAAAGAGTTAAAATTCAAAGAATTGATTTTGAAGGAAATGAAGAGTTGAGAGACGGTCAGCTTCGAAGAAAAGCAATGAAAAACACCAACAAAAAGTCAATTAACGTTTTCAAAACCTCCAAATTCATCCCTCATAAATACGAGGAAGACTTAAAAAAATTAGTGGAAGAGTACAAATCCATTGGGTTTCGCGATGCGAAAATCGTATCCGATACAGTGATTCGTGTCAATCCAAAAAACATAGCTATCAACATCCAAGTAGAAGAAGGTCGTCCTTACTACCTCGGTGAAGTTAGTTTCACTGGAAATTCAGTTTTCTCTACGGAGATTTTGGAAAGGATCTTTTCTTATCAGGAAGGAGATCGATACGATGCGGTGGGCATTCAAAAGAAAATCAGCGGATCCGAAAAAGACGATGACATTCAGACTTTGTACATGGACCGTGGGTATTTGTTTGCACAAATGTTTCCGATTGAGAAAAATGTAAAGAACGACACCATCGACTTGGAAATCAAAATCATGGAAGGTGAGCCGGCTTCTTATAATCGTGTTACTTTTAGTGGAAACGATGTAACTTATGACCACGTGATTGCCCGTGAGTTGCGAACCAAGCCTGGAGATTTATTTTCCAAAACAGAAATCAAAAGAACTCTGTATGAACTTGCCGCTTTGGGTTATTTTGAGCCGACACAAATCAACCCCGATATTCAGCCCGACCCGGAAACCAACTCAGTGGATTTGAATTGGGAATTAGTCCACAAAAGCTCGAGTCAGGTAGAACTTCAGGGAGGATATGGAGCAGGAACTTTCTTGGGAACTTTGGGATTGACCTTTGGGAACTTTTCGGTGAGAAATTTATTCAAGAAAGACGCTTGGAAACCCGTTCCGATGGGAGATGGACAATCTTTATCACTTCGTGCACAAGCAGGTAGAGGTTATCAGAACTTTAGTTTCTCGTTTACCGAACCTTGGATTGGCGGAAAACGACCTACGGCATTGTCCACATCGGTTTATTATTCGCGTTATAGTTACCGTGACTATTATGGAGTAGATTCCCGACTCAATATTTTGGGAGCAACGATTGGTTTGAGTAAGTTACTTACTTGGCCTGATGACTGGTTCCGATTGTCACATGCTTTGTCTTATCAACGATATGATTTCGACAATTTTGCGATGACTTTTGGTGAGAACCGTTACGAAGAAGGAGTTTCCAATAACATCAATTACACCATAGGATTGACCCGTAATTCGGCCGGGCCGGATCCAATTTTCCCTCAGAACGGTTCCGAAATGAGCGTATCACTTTCGGTTACCCCGCCTTATTCCTTATTAAACGACAAAGATTATTCGACCATGAGTGATGTGGAAAAATTCAAATGGTTGGAATACTACAAAGTAAAAGCAAGAGCCTACTGGTACAAAGAATTGGCTGGGAAATTGGTACTGAAAATCGGAGGTGAATTCGGGTATTTGGGAACTTATAACAGCAAAGTAGGAACGATCCCATTTGAACGTTTTTATTTAGGAGGAACCGGATTGATGGGCAACCGTTTTGACGGAAGAGAGATCATCCCTTTGAGAGGATACGATGACTCAACTCAATCGGGAGGAACCTCACAAGACATCACCCCAACAGGTGGAGGAAGTGTATATGATAAATTTACACTGGAATTGCGTTATCCGATTACGATGGGACAACAAGCCAAAATCTTTGCACTTGGATTCCTTGAAGCAGGAAATACTTGGTTGGACACCAAAGACTTCAAACCCTTTGAGTTAAAGAGATCTGCGGGAGTGGGCGTTCGTATTTTCATGTCGGCATTTGGTATGCTTGGATTTGATTTCGGATATGGATTTGACAACACCATTTACAGCAATGAACCCTCTGGATGGCAGACCCATTTTATTATTGGTCAGCAATTTTAAAAAATGTATTTTTGTAGAATCTTTATGGCATAATTTTAGCTAAATGGACAAGCGTATGAGAAATTTAATCCTGACATTCATGATTTGCATTCTGGCCCTTCCTTTGAGCGCACAGCGTTTTGGCTATGTGGATACGGATTATATATTAGAGAATCTTCCTTCTTATAATGATGCTCAGCAAATGCTGAAAACGCAAACTGAACAATGGAACCGTGAGATCCAAAACCGACAGGAGCGCGTCAATAAGAGGCAGGCCGATTTCCTGAATGAAAAAGTTCTTTTGACGGAAGAGCAAATCCGAAAAGAACAAGAAGAAATCGATCGTGAATTAAGAGAAATCAAACAAATTCAAGAAAAAAGATACGGTCAAGACGGTGATTTGATCAAACTGAGAAAATCATTGGTAAAACCCATTCAAGATCAGATTTGGATTGCGGTTAAGACCGTTGCTGAAAGAAGGAATTATGGATTTGTTTTCGACAAAGGAAGTGATTTGATTATGGTTTATACTGACCCGAGGTTTGACATCAGTCGCGAAGTTTTATTGCAACTAAATCCCAACGCATTGGACAATTCGAATACAAGTTCAAGCAATAGCGGATCGAGCGGAAGAGCAAATACTTCCAACAACCGAAATTCAAATACAAGTTCGAAAAATCAAACTCAACAAAAACAAACCCAACAAAAACAACAACAACAAATTGGTACGGGTGCCAAAAGTCGTTAAATATTAAAATAACCTATTAAATTAATTATATCAAGAAATGAAAAATTTAAAATTATTTGCTGCTTTTGCTTTGATATTTTTTGGAAGCCTTTCGATTTCCGCACAGGATTTTGGAGTTGTGAATGTAGAAGAAGTTTTATCTACTTTCCCTGAAAAGGCAAATGCTGACAAACAGCTGGACGCATTGGTAGAAAAGCACCAAACTGAAATCAGAAAGCAACAAGAAGCGCTTTTGGCAATTGAGCGTGATGTACAAGCCAAAACCGAAGGGAAATCTCAGGCTGAGATTCAAGGTATGATGCCTCAATTGGAAGCTCAACAGCAAGAGTATATGACCAAACAACAAGCTTTGGTAACTTACCAGCAAGCTGCAGCACAAGAATTGGGTGAAAGAGAAAATGCTTTGTTGAAACCTATTGAAGACAAAGTTAAAAACTCAATCAATAAAGTAGCAGCTGCCAAAGGTTTGAAATATGTAATGGAGAAATCTCTTTTGCTTTATTCAAACGGAGTAGATATTACTTCCGATGTGAAAAAAGATTTAGGCATCAACTAAATTCAGATTCCTATTAACTTATCAGCCGTTTTTGTTTCAAAAGCGGCTTTTTCTTTTTAAATTCGAACTTTATTCAAAAAAATGAAAATAACAGAAACCCGTCTCAAAGGATGTTTTCTCATCGAACCCAAACTATGGCAAGACGAAAGAGGTTATTTCTTTGAAAGCTATCACCAAGGAAAGTTCCAGGAAGAAACCGGAGTGGAAATCAAGTTTGTACAAGACAATGAATCCAAATCCAAATACGGCGTTGTTCGGGGTCTGCATATGCAACGTGGAAGTTTTGCTCAGTCCAAAATGGTGCGTGTACTGAAAGGAAGCATACTCGATGTGGCGGTGGATGTTCGTAAGGATTCACCGACTTTTGGAGCGCATTTTTCGATTGAATTAAACGAAGAAAATAAAAAGCAATTATTTATTCCGGCAGGATTTCTTCATGGATTTTCAGTTTTGAGCGAGGAGGCAATCGTCTATTATAAATGCGATGCTTTTTACGATAAAGATTCGGAAGACGGTGTGAATCCCTTGGATTCTGATTTAAATATTGACTGGCAAATTCCTCGCGAACGGATGATTTTATCGGAAAAAGACGAAAAAGCACAAAGTTTTAAAGAATTAATTCCGGTTTCATGAAAACAGTTTTGGTAACAGGCGCAAACGGACAATTGGGAAGATGTTTACAGGATTATGTAAACGAAAATCCCCATCCTGAATTTCAATTTTTATTCATGGATCGCGCCCGTCTGGATGTTTCCAAAAAGGAGATTGTAGAAACCTTCTTTTTTAGCAATCAAATTGATTTTTGCATTAACTGTGCAGCTTATACCGCCGTGGATCAAGCAGAATCGGATGCCGAGAATGCGTTCAAAGCCAATGCAGATGCGGTCAAGCACCTCGCGGAAGAATGCAACGAGCAAAACGCTATCTTGATTCATATCTCCACAGATTATGTTTTTGATGGTGAAAGTTCTGAACCTTATCTTCCAGACGATTCAACCAACCCGATCAATGTGTACGGGAAATCCAAATTAGAAGGTGAACGTTGGGCTTTGGAGAAAAACCTGAAAACCATTGTCATTCGTACCTCTTGGGTGTATTCCCAATACGGTAAAAACTTTTATACGACGATGATGCGTTTGATGGCGGAACGTGAGGAACTCAATGTGGTTTCAGATCAGATTGGTAAACCCACGGATGCCAATGACCTAGCAGCTTATATTCATCAACTCATTCTTTCGAATGACGAGGACTATGGAATTCGTCATTTTTCGGGTCCTGAGCAGATGTCTTGGTATGAATTTGCCCAGAAAATCGCTCGGGAGAACGGTTTCAAAACCAAAATCAATCCCATTCCGACTTCTGAGTACCCGACACCGGCCAAACGACCGATGTGGAGTGTGTTGGGGTGAGTAGTTCAATTAAATTTCAAATATCAATTTTATTTTTTAACTATATTTACGCACTTATTAATTAAAGTCAAAAAAAGGTACTTATGAATCAAAATTCGGGCAACTCAACAGAAAAGGACGTTGATTTATTTTATTTGATTAAAAAAATTGGGAAGTTAATTGACCGGATTGGTTTTTACTTTTATAGACTTATCTTATTTGCTAAAAGAAACATCGTAATTCTTTTAATTCTTTTGGCAGTAGGTATAGGAGGAGGCTATTTATTGGATTCACTTAAAACTGAGAGATATCGTCATGAAATAATTGTGGTTCCGAACTATGGAAGTACACCTTATTTGTATGAATATGTTGATGGAATGACTTATAAAAATGCCTTAATTGAGAAAGTTGAAATTGAACCTATTATTAATGTATATGAGTTTGTAAAGGAGAGATATCAAAATATGGAATTGATCAAGCAGTTCAGTCTGAGCAATGTTGCTTTTGCTAAGTATGAAAAAAATGCAGGTGTAGAGCAATACTATCGTTACCATTTGTTGACGATTTATACTAATGAAGTAGAGGATGCGAACCTTGCTGTAAATCAGTTTCTCTCAAAATTAAATGAAGATCCTTATTTTTTAAATCGCCAAAAAGTAGAAATTGAAAACACTTCCAAGACTATTGATGAACTGAACTTAAGTATAGATAACATCAATAATATATTGGGGAAATTTTCTACATCTGAATCACGTGCTGGAGAAGTCAATATTGATAATTATTCAGAACTTAATGAGTTGGTAAGTGTGAAAAAAAATATTGCTGAGGATTTAAGCCGACATAAAATTATCCAGTTGGAACAACAAAAAGTTATTTACGATACTTCTAGGATTCTCAATATCCGTGAGAGCCAAATAACTTACAAATACATTTTGCCACTGCTTCTTATATTTGGATTCTTTGGTGTAGTTTGTCTAAAAAGATTGGCAAGTCGTTATGAAACTTATAAGTCAGGCAATCATAATTAAAAGAGGATAGTCAGGGACGAGAGAAGCTTGTTCTTCTTTCATAACCTGACCAAATTGCGTTTCTTTTAAATTCTTCGGAAAGAAATAATTCAACCAACCATTCCCGAGGAGAGAGTTTTCTTAACCGGCGCTTCAGAGTTCTGACTGTGCTTTTGTTTGCCGTTTGATTCATTAACTCTTTATAAATTCTAGCTACAAACTGATTCAGATCTTCTTTTGAAATTTGATACTCAGGAGCTAGCCATTTTATATCGTTTCCGAGATTTAGTGTGACTTCATTAAGCCAGGCTTCATCATTGATTGTTTTTCCCGAATAAGAAATGCTTTCCATATGAGTATCTAATTCAGCAGGTTGCTTGATGAAAAAATTTAGCACCGCAAATATATAATCTTCTTTCCCATGATTCAATTCTTGTATGGCATATCTATACATGTCAAATGCGGGTTTTATTTTAGCAGAAGATTTATTTGGAAAAGGAGATGTAATTAAACCATAATAATCTTCCCACCGGGTTTCGAACTTATATTCTTGGTCGATTAGTTCGTACACGAAAACAGCTTGAACATTTGGTAATGAGCTGTATTTATCCAAATGTTGATAAATAAGGTTAGCTTGTTCAATCTCGGCTGCATACACAGATTCGCCGGAATAATTTCTGCTTCCAGCAAAACGGTTCATTTCGGTAATCCAGATAGGTTTTCCTTTTGCCAATTTACTCAACTCCTCGTACACATTCAAACCATGCAGTTTATAATTGCGCTGGTTGAAATTACCTTCGTACCAATTCCAACCGATAATATCGTATTTCACCTCCATAAAGTCCAGAAATTTGAAATAACCAAAGTTAATCTTCCCTTCGCTGATGACGCATTTGGCATCGCCGTCTTTGGATTTGACACCATCGATCAGACCGCTGATATAAGCCGCACTTGCTAGGGTCCTTCTGGCGTGCTCTTCCGTGGAAAAGAAAGAAGAAATCTCATCTCCTCGGAAAGTTTCAATAAAAAAGGCTTCTGTTTGCTCTGGCGTTGGGTTGGGTACGGGGTTCAAAGGATGCGGATACATTTTTGAAATATAATAAGCAATTTCATTTCCAGTATTGTAATACACCAAATCCTTTCCATAAGTAGCCGCAAAAAGTTCACCGCTTTGAAATCCTCTTTTGTGATAATGTTGCCAAATATCCAATGATTTTATATGCTTTTGTGCGACTGAATCCAAATTATTTAATTGCTTGATTAATTCCAGATAATTCCAGTCACTCCCAATCAGAAAAGGCTCAGTAGGATCATCGTAGGCTTTCATCCATGGGTAAGTGGAGAGAAGTGGAAGCACTTGAATCTCTGCTTCTTTAGCCAATCTAACCAAATCTTCAAATTTTTCAGGTGAATCCGGCCCGTTAAAAAAACCTGTTTCGTTAAAATAAATATCGGTTCGATAAATGCTAACGCCTAATTTTTTCAACAAATCCACTTGCTCCTTTATGGAAAACTGATTATACTGAGAAATATATTCACCTCTGTTGACACGAACGGAATGGCCGTTAACACCATATAATACTTCTTTTGAAACAGCTCTGTGCATTCGGTCAGACTCCGAAGTACCACTTAAGCTCATATGTGTTGTGCAGGAAATAGTTAATATACTAATGCTAATGGGCATTATTAATTTTTGTAAGCACATTTTTAAATTATTTAATTCTTTTTATTAAAGCGTTTCAACTCTGGTTCGAAAGTACTTGAGTGTTTAAATTTATAAATAATTATTATTCCTGAATAAGTTCGTAGAAGTTTTCCCGTTTCAGATAAAAATCTTTCTCTAAAGTTACCTTAATTAAAAAGAATAAATTATTCGTTTCTTTGTATTTCCAATAAACAAAATGTCCCATACCCAATCATTACTAAAAAACACACTGATTTATACAGTCGGGAATTTAGGTTCCAGGGTGCTGACATTTGTACTTTTACCTATTTATTCTTTTTACTTAAACAGAGAAGAAGTAGGATACTATGACTTGATTCTTACCTCGCTGATGCTGTTAACACCCTTGTTAACTCTTCAGATATCTGAATCGGTTTACAGGTGGTTATTGGACACAAAAGAGGGTGAAAATCAATCCAAAATCATATCAAATGGTGTTTTGGTTTTAGGTTTTGGGATTGTACTATCGACACTTTTGTTTATTCTGTTTCGAAATCAAACAAAACTTGAATATCTGAATTATATATTTCTGATTTTCATTCTTTATTGCGTTTTTCCTTTTCTACAGCAAACAGTGCGAGGTTTAGGAAAAAATAAACTTTATGCAGGATCAAGCATTCTCAACAGTGTTTTACTCTTTGCTTTCAGTGTCCTATTTATCATCGTTTTAAAAATGAAACTTGAGGGATTGCTAATTTCCATGTTGATAGCCAACTTAGTTTCAGTTTTGTTTATTGTTTTTAAAATCAATCTTTTTAAGTTTTTATCCTTTAAGAAGTTTGACCGAAAATTCATCAGGGAATTATTACTTTATTCTTGGCCTTTGATACCGAATACCATTAGTTGGTGGCTGATTAATGAAGTAAATCGTTTTATCATTTTAGGGAATCTCGGATTAGAGGACAACGGAATTTTTGCCGTGGCTATTCGTTTCCCATCTATCATACTCATCATCAATTCAATTTTTATGCTTGCCTGGCAGGATCAGGCAATACAAATACAGGATTCGAAAGAGAAAGAAAAATTCTATCAAAAGATATTTGATGCTTTTATGAGGTTTCAGATTTGCACAGCACTTTTACTAATTCCTGTTTCACGTTTTGTGGTGCAGAACTTTTTTGGAAGTGATTTTTCCGAAAGCTGGAAATACATGCCCATTTTGTATTTGGGAGTGGTATATTCATCTTTTGCAGCTTTTTTAGGCGCCAATTATTTGGGTGCCAAAAAAACCAGAGAGATTTTTACTACTACCATCTACGGAAGCATTTTGAATGTAGCAGTGTGTTACTTATTCATCAATCAGATAGGACTTTATGCACCGACAATCGGAACTTTGCTTGGTTTTATTTTGATCTGGATTTTGAGATTAAGAAAATCAGGCGTGGGCAAATCTCTGAACTGGAAGACTTTTCTGTTATTGAATACCATCTCATTTCTGTATTTTTTTCTGACCCATTTAGAGATGTTTTTGATTGATTTACTGATGGGTTTAACTTCGATTATATTGTTTTGGATTTTCAACCAGAATCTTATTAAATTCCTTATTTCAGCAACCACGAAATACATTCCTATACGGTATCTGAAATGATTTTGAGTATTCGTTTTCTTTCTATTCCATATTAATTTAATAGTTTTACGTTCTAAATTTAGTATTCCGTGAAAAATATGCAAAAATATGCTTTGCTTGTTTATGACTTTTCAAAATTCAGAGCCGAAGCAAATAATGAAGTGAATTTGGGTGATTATGTTCAAAGCCTTGCGGCTAAACAATTCCTTCCTCAGGTTGATGCATATCTGGAGCGAGAGCATTTAAATGAAGCCATTCAGGAAGAAGTAAATTGCATTATGAACGGTTGGTATATGCATGGAAATAACTGGCCACCACATCCCAAAATTAATCCATTATTTGTCTCATTTCATATCAATAGTAAGGCTGAACATATTTTACTAAGTGAGAATAGCCTAGAATATCTGAAGCAACACCAGCCGATTGGTTGTCGGGACTCTCGTACAGCAAAACTTTTGAACGACCGTGGGGTTGATGCTTATTTCTCCAATTGCATGACACTTACATTGGGAAATGAATATGCGACAGAAGAAAGTTCGGGAGAAATTATTTTTGCTGATCCTTATATTTATGAAAATCTATTTGGCAAAATAATTCGAAAACTACGAAGAATTCTTGGTTTTGGGTTTAATGAAAATTTAACAAAAAAGAAAATCCAAAATCGATACAAGGACGTATTGTCATCTGCTTTTCTGAACAACTTTTCGGTTACTACCCAAATCGAAAAAATCCCTTCAAAATACAATCATGAAGAATATTTTAAGCAGGCAGAAGAACTTTTGAAAAGGTACGCAAGAGCTAAGGTAGTCATTACCAGTCGAATTCATTGTGCGCTCCCCTGTTTAGGGATGGGAACGCCCGTCATTTATATCCATAGCCAACGTGAAAATGAAGAACACAATAGCCGACTTGATGGAATTTTGGAGTTATTTGACAATATCATTTATGTAAACAAGAATAAAATCAGATCTTCGAAATCATTTTCCTCTCCCGATCAGATAAAAAATGCGGATAAGCATAAAATGTACGCTGAATCTCTAATTGAGAAAGTGCAAAGATTCATTCAATCGACAAAATGAAAAAAATACTATTTGTATTTGGAGGAGAAAAAGCTTCCGGGGCAGAATTTGTAATCGAAAGGCTGGTTCGCAATATCCCGGAATCAAATTCGTACTTACTAATGGCTCCGGGAAAATATGCTGATCAATTAAAAAGAGAAAAATTAACCTATGAATTAATCCTTAATCAAAATCTGAGAAAACTATATAAAGATAATTCCCCAAAGCTTTCTGTCCTCTACAATCTGATAGAAAATATGCTGAAAATCAATCTTTTTGTTTTGAGGTTTATATTTAAGAAAAATGTAGATGTTGTGCATTGTAACACACTGGTTCCATCAATTTATCTATTTCCCTCTCTATTAATCACGCGGTTAATAAAACCAAAACTAAAATGGATTTGGAGCGACCACGATTTGGATTATGCTGGATCTAAGCTTATGATGAAAATTGCCCCGAAAATGGTGACTTTTTTTCATAAAACTCTGGTGGTTTCGAAAGCCGTGCTTGAAAAATTCCCAGAAAAGTTACATCCTAAAATTGAAATATTGTATAACGGTCTAGATTTAGATTTCATCTCTATTGATGATAAAATGAATTCAGAATTCAGAGGTAAATTTGCAATTTCACAACAAGCGAATGTTTTTGGCATAATGGGGCAAATCGTCCCCAGAAAAGGAGTTTTACGTCTCATTAAAGTTTTTGGGGAAGAATTTGGAAACCAGCCCGATTATACGTTATTAATTGCCGGAGCTCCACTTTTCGAACAAGATCCCTATTTTCAAGACTGTGTCAAGGAAGGCTCGAAATACAATAATATTATTTTTACGGGTTTTCTGACCAACATATCAGCTTATTATAATGCCATTGACTTTTTAATCAATAACTCATCCCATGATGGCAGTGAACCATTGGGGACTACCATTTTGGAAGGTATGGCCTATAAAAAAACCGTATTAGTTTCGAATGTGGGCGGGAGCAAGGAGATTGTAAACTCAGATGAAGTCGGAATAGTATATGAAGCTGATTCAGACTCTGCTCTCAAGAAAGCCCTTCTAGATGCTTCTGCTTTGAGCGAAAATGAAAAAGATAAAATCGGACAAGCTGCTTATCATCGGATAAAAAAAGATTTTAACATCAAAGCAATGAAAAAGAATTACTTAAAAATAATTGGTGGTTTGGATGTTTGAAAATCATTCTGCTTTTTTCGCCTATTATATATAAATAAATTATTTACTTTGCTGACTGTCATTAAAAAGTAAAAAAATTGAGTTTTAATTTAAAAAACTTTTTATTCATAGGAATCTTTCTGTTGGTTTTATCCACACAGGGAATTCTTACGTTTAATTTTTTTAAACTATTTGGTGGTGAGATATGGAAAATGAAATCTTACGTACAGCCATTTTCGGTTGCTTTTATTTTCTTTTATTTTATCATAGTAAAAGTATTAACGGGTTCCTTCAAGGTTTCTCAGATTGACTTTTTGCTATTTTTCTATTTTTCTATTTGCTCTGTTTTCCTATATCAAAATGCAACTGGTATGGAGTCTGGCTATATTGCCTTTCGGGAAGTGTTTTTATTATTTTTATTGATTTATATATTCAACCAGGTAAAAATATCTTATAAGCAATGGAATTTAATTCAGAAAATGATATTAATTCTCGTTTTCTTGAATATTTTCTTTACAGTCTTGGTTTTCTTCGTAGGCTGGAGTGAATATACAAGAATTTTGGTTGGGGAATCCTTTTGGGGAATTCACAAAGAATATAAATTTAAATTCTCTGATTTTGTAGGGGTTTCTTTTATGAAACTATACAGAGTTCCTGCATTGATTGGTGAATCCGCCGCTTTGGGCCATTTCGGTTTGATTTCCTTTTTCTTATTGAAAGACCACAAAAAGTTCAAATACATTTCTTACATAAGCTTGATTTTGGTGGCATTGTGCTTTACACGAAGTGTTTATTTGGTATTGATCCTTTATTACTTACTACTAGGAATGTCTTCCAGTAAAAGATTTCAGAAGTTCGTTTTATACGGATTATTACTGATTCCAGTTTTGATTGTTGCTTTATTAAGATATGGACTCTTTGATATAAAGTCACTTTATATGCGATTTGATTTTTGGAATGAACTGATGGAGATTGATTTCAACTTTATTTATGGAGGTGCAATTGGGAGCGTGGGACTGGCGAGTGCTATGGATGGGTTTATTAATGTTATCGATAATTACTGGCTGTTTTTAATTTTTTCTATTGGGATAATTGGGGTTATCCTGGTCATTTTCTTTTTCTACGAAAAAACACGCTACAAAAATGACCTAGTATTTATAACGATTGCATTCCTCATTTCAGGCTTGTTTATCACACTTACACAAAGTCTGGTTTTCCTGAGTCTATATCCTCTGCTATTCCTAAATTATAGAATACTTGAAGATGAGCGCAATCGATAAGACTAAAACTCAACTTTTACTCCAAGGCTCAATTTTATTATTGCTGAGCTTCCCCATTCTCCCTTTTGCGGTAAGAAGCATTGCTATGGGCGTCTGGGTCTTTGCAGCTATCTTGTACCTGATTCTAAACCGAAAGGAGATAAAGTTTGAAAAGAAGAAGATTCCGCAATTGATTATCATAACACTTCCTTTTCTTCTTTTGGCTTTCTCATTGCTTTATACCGAAAACCAAAAACGGGGCGGCGATTTGATCGTTCGAATTTTACCCTTGATCCTTTGTCCGGTATTGTTCTATCTATGCAGAAACTTATTAACGGAAAGACTTCTCAAAATTGGCAAAACAATATTTGTATTGGCTACATTTTCCATTGTCGCCTATTCATTTATCCAAACCTTTAATCATTTCGACTATCTAAATCGCCCCTTTTCCGATATCGAATATCAATACAACGGACTAACTCCCGAAACCATTACCAAAGAAAAAGAAGCCGAAATTAAATACCGAAGGTTCAAAGTATTTATCGAAGAAACATCCGGTACACACAGCACCTATCTGGGCATTTATATTTTATTTAGTTTGTTTCTCATCGGTGAGTTCTTATTTGATAAAAAACAAAAAATCGGGCTAAAAATCCTGGCAACAATCCTTGGAATTTCCATGTTTGCCTGGCTTGCCTATATTTCGGTGAGAGCGCCTTTACTTGCCTTTTTGGCATCGGCTCTTTTTGTTCTCATTCTGAAAGTCAGAAAACCTAAATTTATTTTGGGCACGATGGTTTCTGCTTTACTAATCGGGTTTCTGCTTTACCAAATCGTTCCAAATCTCCAACTAAGAGTTAATGAGGTCATCGAAAATAAACTTTCCATCCCGGAAAGCGGAAATGACCCTCTGCTTTTTAATTCCACAAATGTGCGGCTCGGCAGTTTGTATTGCTCCACGGAGGTTTTCAAATCCAACTGGCTACTCGGTGTGGGTGCGGGCGATGTGCAAGATAAATTGGATCAGTGTTACGATGAGAAAATCGGAGCGATTATCTACACTTGGGATACCTACAATAACCACAATCAATATTTATTCTTTGCGACGGCCACGGGCATTATAGGGCTTTTAAGTTTCATTGGGATGATGATTTATCTGATTGTCCTCTCTGTAAAACGAAACCATGGAACTGCGATATTCTTTCTCAGTTCTTCCGCCATTTTGTTTCTGACCGAAAATGTATTGGTAAGATCAGACGGAATTATGTACTTTGCCGTCATAGGATATTTTTTATTGTTCTTCAAATCAGAAAAGAAATGATTGTCATAAATGCCAAATTCCTCTCCCAAAAACTGACCGGCGTTCATCGGTATTCGATTGAACTCTGTAAACATTTGCCTACGCATTTGGGAGTCCATGAAATAGTTCTCGTGGGACCAAAAGATGCAGTTATGGTGGAAGAACTCAGCCATTTAAGATTTGAAAAATGGGGCAAACTCCGTGGAAATCTTTGGGAGCAATTGGAATTGCCGTTCTTTCTGAAAAAAAACGGCAACCCGCTTTTGGTTAATTTCTCAGGAATTTCACCCGTTTCTTATTCGCATAAAATTTTATATATCCACGATTTGGCCTATCTGCACCATCCCGAATGGTTTTCCAAAAACTTCGGCAGAGCTTATAATCTCCTGCTTCCCCGAAATGCCAGAAATGCTAAAAAAGTTTTTACCGTAAGCCAATACTCCAAAAAGGATATTGTCAAAAACTATAAACTCTCTCCCGAAAAAGTAGAGGTTGTATATGCATCAGCAAGTGAGCGCTTTCAAAATTTAAATCTTGAAAAAGAAGATTTTATCTTGATGGTTTCCTCCTTGGATCCTCGGAAAAATATGAAACGCGCCATTGAAGCATTTTTAAACGTCAAAACCGATTACAAACTGGTCATCATAGGAGATAAAATGAAATCCTTTTCCAATCCGGATTTGGAGAAATTCAAAAAGGAAGAGCGAATTATTTTTACGGGATACTTATCTGACGTTGAGTTGATCAATTATTACAACCGTGCGAAAATATTTCTTTATCCTTCGCTATTTGAAGGCTTTGGGATTCCGCCAATGGAAGCCCAGAAATGCGGATGTCCGGCGATTGTATCAGAAATAACTTGTCTTCCGGAAGTCTATGAAGACAGCGTTTTGTATTGTGATCCTTTTGAAACTGAATCCATTCAAAGTTCGATTGAAAAATTGATATCAGATGAAAATCTTCGAAAATCACTAGTTAAAAAAGGATTTGAAAATGCGGATAGATTTGGTTGGGAAAAGTCGGCTAAATCATTCATTAATCACATTCTTGGAACATCTAAATAATCAAGGTTGATTATTTTGCCTGTAACAATAACCTCTGACCACCGACTTTCTCCAAAACTCATCGCTCATCAGAAGTGTTTTGATGTGTGCTTTTTGGTTTTGATAATTATCCATATGATATTGATAGCTGGTGGGTTCATCTAAAATATTTCTATCCAAATACGTCCAAAAATTTTCTTTGATAATTTTTTCTTTATATTCTTCCTTAGCCATCACTCTAATTTGAGCTAAAAGCCTTCTATCATTTCTATTATTGGCTAAATTTGGGTAAGAACTAATCAAATTAGAAATTTCATCACTATCTGGGAGTCTATTCAAAAGTTTCATGTACGCATGACGTATAAATTTTATGGAATTGCTTAAAAGTGGGTTTGAATTATAGCTTTGATTTAAAGATTTATTATAGAATTCATCTGAAGAGATAATGTGCGCTATGACCCACTCAAAATCTACATTTTCATTTATAATTTTTGACTTATAAAAATTTCGACCATTTGTATCAATATTTCTGTCTAAAAAGTGATAAAACCAATTATTAAGCTGAAACTCACAATCTTCTTTAATCCTCATATCAAGACTCGAGCTAATATTAGTCTCATTCATATTTCCTGCCCAAATATCAACATGTGAGTCATCGATTAAATTTCTATCTTCTCCCTTATATTTCAAATAATATGAATAAGCAAAGTCATGGTATCCGTATTGAAACTCCTCAATTGAAAATCTAAAAGTATTAAAGGCCGGTTTATATCCCCATAAATTATTTATAGGAGTTGTTAGTAAACCATAATAGTTTTCATAAGGCTCTCCTATGTACTCACTATCAATTAATTCATAAATTAAAAAACCCTCAACTCTAGGCGTATTATACATGATTTCCATTAAAGTTCTAATTTCGTCGGAATTGTCACCATCTAAATTTCCATGCCTTTTATTAGCCTCAATTATCCAGATAGGTTGATTTCCTAAAGAAATTAAATTTTGATAAGCATTCATTCCTTGTAACTGAGAATTTGGTGAATTAAATTTTTCACCAAAATACCAATTCCATCCAATAATGTCATACTCTGTATTTACGTAATTCAATAATTTAAAATAGCCAAAATTCAAATTGGTTTCATTAATAATAAATTTCGCGTTATTATCAGGATCTGATTGTTGTATTCCATCAATTAGACCATTCACAAAAGCTAAAGTAGCAATTGTTCTTTTAGCCATTTCTTCGTTCAAGAAAAAATCAGACATTTCATCACCTTTATAATTTAGAAAAAAGTGTTGTATGTCATTATCTATTGTATTATTGATGTCATAATAATTTTTCACTAGGTTCAAAGCTAATTCATTACCAATATTATAAAATTCCATCCGATCACCAAATTCACTCCCAAAATATAATCCTGCAGCTTTTGAAATGTTATAATAATAATTCCAAGTTGGTAGTGTTTTTATATATGTACTGCCTAAAGGATTATTCGAATTTAAGTAGTTTAACAATAATCCATAATTCCAATTACTGCCAACCTCATCGTACACTACAGGGTCATGCCTCCATTCAACTGACTCTAGTACACAAAGAAGCTGTATATTACTAAATGCGTCTAAAGCCACTAAAAAATCTTCCAGATCTTGATGTCTTTCGTTATACATACTTGACCCTTTTAAATGTAAGTCAATTCGATAAATGCCAACGTTTAGCTCATTTAGAAAGTTTATCTCCTCTTCTAAGCTAAACTTACGATACTGATTTTCATAACCTGGGTATTCAGGTCTAATAGAGTGTCCATTAATACCCCACATAAAATTATCTTTTTGTTCTACTCTGAAGCTAGGTTTAGGATAATCATATTTATACCTATTATGACCGCATAAATTATTATTTAAGTTCTTACCCGAAAAATCGTTCTTTAAAATCGACTCTTTAGTATTTTTCACCAAAAAATCATCATTATAGCAACTACAAATAGAAAACATGATAAAAAGAAAGCCTGTAAATAAATGATGTTTTTTCATAAGAATTAAGTTTAAGACTTTTAAATGTAGATAATTTATTTCAAGTATACTTCTTCCAAATCTTCAATCCGTAATAAAATATTATGCTCCATATCAAACCTTTGCAGAGAATTTCGCTCAAATTGCTCTTTTAAGGTTTTATTCGTTAAAATTTTCAGAATTGCTTCTGGCATCTCATATTCCATTTTTTCTTGCCCAATGACAAATCCATTTTCATGATTTGTTACTAAATCACGGTTTCCATCGCAGTCTGATACCACGCATGCTTTTCCGAGAGCTAAACTCTCAATTACCGAATAAGGCAATCCCTCATATCTGGATGTCGAAATGTATAATTCGGATTGATTTATTATCGTATAAATTTCTTCTTGACTAATCCAAGGTAACATGATAAATTTATCTTCCAAATTATATTTCTTTAGAAGGCTTTTTACCCTATCAACATTGGGTGCGTAAAAACCCACCCCCATTAATATAAGATGCACATCTGGCAATTTATTATTAACCGATTTAAATACTTCAACCATTGCTTCGATGTTTTTCTGAAACGATGGTCTGCCAACTGAACTGATAAATCTTTTTGGCAACTCAAATTTAAGTGGGTTGTTTTTTTGGCTCACCGAGATAGGATTAATACAATTTTCAAAAATTTTCACATTTTTTTCTCTAAATCCCACTTCTGATATAGCCCTTTTCGCTTCTGATTTTGAAGTAGCTAGAATTGTAACATTGGGCAACTTGAAAAATTTCTCAATCAAGAGGTACAACTTTTTTTTCTTTTCACATTCAGCACTGAGATAAGAAAAAGCATGAGGAGTGTAAAAAACTTTTGTAGAAAAAAAAACAGCAGCAGCTCTTGCTATTATCCCTCCTTTTGCACTATGAGCATGAATGAGATCTGGTTTTTCTTTTTTAATTATCCTTATGAGTTGGTATATGCATTTTAAATCTTTGATAATGTTTATATCACGGTTTATGGGAATTTTAAACTCTTTTAATACGTTATTTTTTTTATCAAAATAAGTTTTATCAGTATCAGTCGTACCGTGTACCACTACTAATTCAAATTTATCTGAGTTTATATTCCTTGTAATTAACCTTAAATAAACATCTACTCCCCCTACAGCGTGTAAAACGTGTAAAACCTTAATTTTTGACATCTAACCGATTTTAATCAACAAATTTAATGTAATATAGTTTTTATTCCGATTTTCATTGTTCCAAATCCATTATATTTGTGAATCATTTTTTAGATACAACAGTATTTAGAAATAATAATACACATGTCTGATAATCATAATAATCCCTTTTACAAACTATTAAAGCTTTTACTGGACTTATTGGTCATTGTATTTCTATTTTATACTTTCCTCTGGATCCATATCCCAACTGTACCAAAAAACCTGGACGGACTCTGGATTTTCACCTATTCTCAATATAAATCATTGGGGTTGTTTATTTTATCTTGGCTATTGATTTCGCAACAAATTAAATTTTACGGACTTGTTACTTATTTTTCAGAGCGGGTTAAGAAAATTATTTTCCAGGTTTTTCTTTTTTCCTTAGTTGTTTTTGCTGTATCAGGCATCAAAACCGATTATCTATATACAAATGAAGAATCAATTTGTTTCATTGCTATACTAACCACCTACCTCTTCATTTCCCGAGGAATTGCTTGGCTTCTGAAAAAAAACAAAGAAAAATCCGGAAAGAATCTCAAAAAAAATGTGGTGGTGGTTGGGAAAAACGATAATTCCGGGTCTTTTGTTGAGTTATTGACCGAAAAACTAAAAGATTATCGGATTTTGTCCTTTCTCGTAAAAGAACCAACTGAAGCCAACGAGGAGAAATACAGTTTTGAGCGGTTTAAGGAACTCATCAAAAACCAAAAAATTGAACTCCTTTATATTGCCATGTTTAGCGATTTAGACAAGAACTTGATAAAAGAGGTGATTGACCTGGCAGAAAAAAACTACATACCTTTTGAGTTCATCCCTCAACCCTATTTACAGCAGTACGAGTCCTACGATATAAAGTATTACGATACTTTTCCCATTTTCACTTTGAGTCATTATCCTTTGGATGGTGTTTGGAACCAAACCTACAAACGGATTTTTGACGTTTTGTTTTCGATCATTGTCATCGTCGGGATTTTATCATGGCTTTATCCCATTATTGCACTGTTGATAATCATCGATTCCGGACTTCCTGTTCTTTATAAACAAAGAAGAAATGGTTTACAAGGCAAGTATTTTAATTGTCTGAAGTTTCGCTCTATGCGACCCAGCAGTGACAATGACAAAAAAGCGACAGTCAAAGGCGACGCAAGAATCACCAATATCGGAAAATTCCTGCGCAAATCCAGCTTAGACGAGTTGCCTCAATTTTTCAATGTACTGAAGGGCGAAATGTCAGTTGTGGGACCGCGACCGCATATGGTCACCCAAGATGAATATTATTCCAACATCATCAAAAAATATACTTTACGCCATTATGTGAAACCCGGTATCACGGGATTGGCGCAAATCAGAGGCTACCGAGGAGAAGTAAATTCTGATCATGATATGGAATTGCGCATCCGTGCCGATGTGTTTTATGTGAAGAATTGGTCTTTTTGGCTTGACCTCACAATCATTGCCCGAACAACTGTAAAAATGATTTTGGGCGATAAAAATGCAATTTAAGACCTCATCAATGCTTACTTAGTAAGTTCAAAACAACTAGTGCAAAAGGCGTTCTCTCTATTCTAACAGGTGGGGTAATATCCAAATTGGTGTGGGCAGTTTTCGGATTATTTCTTTCCAAATATTATGGAGCGGAGAATTATGGAATTTATAATGTATTTATTGGATATATAGGAATTATATCCATCATATCGACTTTGAGACTAGAAAATGTTTTGGTGATCACCAAAGGCTTGGGAAGAGTCATGAATTTTTATAAGTTTCTGATTGTACTAAGCATATTTGGAAGTTTGCTGATTAGTTTTTTTGCTTTCTTGATTTCCCTTGCTGGTGAAGGTGAAACAATGCCTATCAATTTCTGGCTCATTGTTTTAGCTGGGAGTTTAGCCTCATCTTGGGTGCTGATCCAAAATGCCTTGTTTACCAAACTAAAGTTTTTCAATGCCATATCGGTAGGATTAATCCTAAGTACAATTACAGCCATTTTCTTTCAATGTTTGTTTTATTTTTTACTACCCGATGACCGAGGGTTTTATGGATTGATTTTAGGCCACCTGATTGGTGTGATAATCTCAATCGTATATTATTTTAAAATCACCAATACCCGAAACCTTCAATTTGATTATTCAGACTCCAAGATCTTAATACATGAAAATCTAGTTATCCTCAAATATGCATTCCCATCGGAGTCTATAAATACCTTGGCCAATAACTTATTTATCATTTTGGCCGCCATCTATTTTAATCAAATTGAAATCGGGGGTTTTTGCTTTGGCTATTAAAATTTTAGCAACACCCATGGTTTTATTATTTAATGCATTCTCAAAAGTGTACTTCCAGAGATCCGCTCAATTATTCAGGACAGAACCATCTAAACTAATGGGGCTAACATTAAAAGTTTCAGCATACAGCGGAATGATCTACCTTGCCTACTTAGTTTTTATCAATACCATTGGAATTTACTTTTTAGAAATGTTCTACTCACCCGATGAGTGGCCCGATCTATCCCTTTATCTATTAACGATTTCGTCTTGGGTTGCTATAAGAAGCTTTGTAAGCCCTGTTTCACAAATTGCAATTGTGATTAACAAAAACCAATTTTCATTATGGATGAATATTGGATTGTTGTTATCAAATTTTTTAGGAGTCTATATAGGCTATAAAAACCAAAGTTTTTTCAATGCGTTATTGGTCTTTTCAATAAGTGCAAGTTTTATATACTTAGTGTTTTACCTAACTATACTCTTGTATTTAAGAAAATACAAAGCATAAGCCTATCAAACAACTGATGGATTTAGTCCACAAAAAAACCTGTAAAGAAAATAACTTTCCTTTACAGGATATATAAAGAACTTAATTTCTAAATAAAACGGATGGACTACCAGCCCTCGTAGTCCTTCTCATTGTCGTTCCCGAAGTACATAAGCTTTGTCAACCACCAGCCCAACATCGCAATCGCAACGATGAACAAAATCCAGTCAAAATAATAACCAATCGGAACAAGGGTATTCTCAAATAACCATTTACACAAATTTGCAAATCCAAATAATATATCTGTAATTAAACCCATATCTTTGTTTCTTTAAGGGACAAAGTTATAAAAATGTTGGTAAATTTACTCTCCGGAAAGTCTTTTTTAGCACGAATTATTCCCGGAATACTTTTTTTAGTTCTATTCTGCTTTAAAATTTACCCCGTAACCATTGAGTGGCAGCCCATTACATCAACTTTGCTGTTTTTGATATCCATGCTGATTACACTCATGTTTTTCCAATATACGCCACTTATCAAAAACAATGGCCTCTCCAGTTGGTATTTTTTCATCTGGATGCTCTGCTTCTCCTCCGATTTGCAGGACTTCAGAATGAACGCATCCCTACTGGTCTGTTCACTCATATTTTGGAGAATTCTCGTTGCTGAACAAAGCCTCGACAACAAAAAAGTTCTCTTCGAAATCGGATTTTTGTTAAGCATTTCCAGTTTTTTCTATCCACCAAGCTTGTTTCTGGCCGGATTTCTTATCTTCGTTTACATCTATATGCAATCCCTCAACCTCAAAGGTTTTTTGCTTTTTATCATCGGATTTACACTCCCCATGGCATTGGGACTTCAGCTGCTTTACCTTGCCGATGAAATCAGCTGGCTCAAAGAATATCAATACGCTTTTTACCTCGATTTCTGGCGAGGAAAACTCTGGGCACTTATCCCAATCGGAGTTTTGATATTGATTTCTTGGGTGGATCACCTTTCCCAATCCGGGACACAGGACATCAACAAACGACATAAATATTTCCTGACTTTCCTTTATTTCATTAACTGGATAGGAATTCTGATTTTCTTCGGAGGCGATAACCTCCAAACATTGACCTTTTTGGGATTGCCCATCGCACTGTTTTTAACGCGATTTACGCAGTACCGAAAGTCCGAAAAAACAAAAGAAGTACTCCTTTGGCTCTATCTGATCATTATGGCCGGATTTTATTTCCGGATTGAAATTATGGAAATCTACGAGGATTTATTGGGCAATGTGAGTTTCTAAACGCAATTTATTTCCGTCAAAAACTCCGTATGTAAAGTGGTCCACCCAATCCCCAAGGTTCGTATAAACTGAATTTACTCCCACCTGGATTTCCATCGGCATATGCCGATGACCAAACACAAAATAATCAAAATGCTCTTGTTCCAACTTTCGTTTGGCATACAAAGCCAACCATTCGTTTTCTTCGCCCAAGAATTTCACATCTTCATCACCCGAAATCAATTTGTTTTTGCGCGACATATAAATCCCAAGCCAAACCGCAAAATCAGGATGCAAAAGTGAAAAGAAAAACCGAGCTACCTTATTGCGAAATAACTTCTTCATACGTTTATAGCCCTTGTCGCCCGGACCCAATCCATCGCCATGCGCAATGAAAAATTTGGTTTGATTGATTTGAAAATGTTTGCGGTCGTGAAAAACCTCAGCACCAATTTCTTTTTCGAGATAATCCCGCATCCACAAATCATGATTGCCGGAAAAGAAATAAATTTTTATACCCGAATCCGAAAGTTCAGCCAGTTTTCCTAAAACGCGAACAAATCCACGCGGAACCACTTGTTTGTATTCATACCAGAAATCAAATAAATCGCCCAGTAGAAACAAAACCTGACAGTCTTCCTTGATTTCATCCAACCAACTGACAAATCGAACTTCACGAACACGGCTTTCTGCCTCATTCGGAGCGCCTAAATGTTGATCCGAAGCAAAGTAAACCTTTTTCCCAGCTTCAAGTTGGAGATTTATTTGTTGTCCTCCGCTATCCATTCAGCATATGATGTTTCAGTTTCGTGAAGACGTATGGACTGAAGCTCAACGCCCGGCTCAAGATGCGGACGAATCAATCCCACCATATCGATCAGCATATTTTCGCAGGAAGGCTGATAGTCCGTGAAAATTACTTTATGACCTTCTTTTGTCAAGTTTTCACCCAATTCCTTATGAGGAGAATTCAAATTGAGCAATATGGCATGATCAAACCGATCGACCACTTCAGATCTTACGATCTTTTTGATATCACCAAAATCAATCACCATCCCAAATTTCGGATTGGAATTATCTGCAATCGGAACTCCGCGCACCGTTACAAAAAGTTTGTAGGAATGACCATGGATGTTTTTACACTTCCCATCATAACCATAAAGCGCATGAGCTGTTTCGAAATTAAACGACTTTGTTACACGAATTTTATTCATTATCTTAAGGCTCTGAACCAATTAGAAATCGACATAAATTATTTCGTGGTAAAGATACATAAAACACAATGAATAATTTATGCGAGTAAAGAAGCGACTCATTCTAACTTAACCCAATAAAGATGGAAATACTCAAAATCGCACACTCTATTTTTGATTTGTTCTTCCCGAGGCGTTGCCTGAACTGCACATCTGTCATCACCCAAGAAAACCCGCTATGTATTAATTGTGCTTACCAACTTCCTTTTACGCACTGGAATCTGGACAAAAGCAATTTTGCATTTGATAAACTCAAAATTCTCTGTAAACCAACCGCCGCCCATAGCCTTTTGTTTTTTCGACATGAAAATCCAACTCAAAAACTCCTGCACAGCCTGAAATATGAAAACCATCCTGAAATTGGAGAGCTTCTCGCCGAAAAACTAAATCCCGAAATCCTAACTCAAAACTACAAAGGAATTATACCCATTCCCATTCATCCCAAAAAACTAAAAAAACGCGGCTACAATCAAGTCCTACCTTACGCCCGGACATTATCGGAAAAATTTGAAATCCCACTTATCGAAGAAGTTTTAATCCGAGTTCAAAACAATCCTTCCCAAGTTTTTAAAAACCGTGAAAAACGATTGAATTCCATTCAGAATGCTTTTGCACTGACCGAAACTCCCCTCGATGGACATTATATTTTGATCGATGATGTACTCACTACCGGCGCCACAATTTCAACTTGCGTGAATTTAATTCATTCGAAATTTCCCAAAGTGAAAATATCTGTGATGACGATGGCGTGTACAATTTGATGCACATTTTGTAATTAATTCGTTACATTTGTAAAAGAATATCCATGAGAACAATTTTCAAAACAGAAGAGTTTGATGAATTTTACAATAATTCAGAAAATAATTTAAAACAGAAAATTGAATACGTTTCTGCAATCATTGAAACGATGCCTATCATCCATTCAAAAATTGCGAAAAAATTAACCAATGAAATTTTATACGAATTAAGAATTCAAATTAATAACGAATATAGAATCTTGTTGTTTACCATCAATCATGAAAATATAAATCAAGCAACGGCGGTAATTTTTCTCCTAGGTTTCATGAAAAAGGATACTAAAGAATATAAGAAACAAATTAAAAAGGCGATTAAAATTTTAGAAAAATGGCAGACCAAACAAAACTCATAAAGCGTCCTAAGTTAGACGTCGAAAAATTAAATCAGGAATTACCCACGATGAATGATTTCCTAAACAAAAAGTATGGAAAGCTTGGCTCGGCAACACGTGAAAATTTTAACGCAGAAGCTTTAGCATATTATTATGGAGAATTAATCAAGAAAAAACGGAAAGAAAAAAAATGGACTCAACAGGATTTGGCTGATAAAATAGGAAAAGAACGTTCTTACATTGCAAAAATAGAACAGGGAAAAACGGATTTACAAGTCTCTAATTTTATACAGATTATAAGTGCTTTGGGACTGAAATTACAAATTGTTTAGAAAGGGTTTGCAAATAAAAAAACCCAACCCATTGCAAATCAATGAGATTGGGTTATGAAAAGAGGTTCCGAGCGGATTCGAACCGCTGTAGCAGGTTTTGCAGACCTGTGCCTAAGCCCCTCGGCCACGGAACCAATTCCTTATTCAGGATTGCAAAGATATAAAATTCGGACAAATTCCGAAGCTTTAAAAATTCTTTTCCAAAATGATGCTTACTTTTTCTACATTGCCACCAATCGGAGGATTCATTTTAGATAATTTGATTTTGGCATAACTCACCATAGGAATTTCATTTCCAACTCTTTGCAAAACACGATCGGCTACTTTTTCCAATAATTTGGAACGAATGGAAACTTCTTCCTTCACGATTTTATTCAAATGAACATAATCGACCGTGTCCTCTAATTCATCGGTCTGAGCCGATTTCGACAAATCAGCATCGATTTCCAAATCCACCACATAATCGGATCCGATCAGGGCTTCTTCGTCCAAACATCCGTGATTGGAATAAATCCGAATGTTTTCTAAAATTATTTTTCCCATACTCTTGTTCGGTTTCTGTATATAAATTTCGACGGATTGACATATCCGTTCTTGTTTTCTGAATATCCATTGCCCAAAGGCATTCCGACGACTTCGCGAATTTCAAAATGTAGATGTGCCAGGTATTTACCATCTGCCGTTCCAATCGTCCCGATGGGTTGACCGCGCTTTACAAATTGATTCTTTTCCACAAAGATTTCATCGCAATGCGCATAGAGCGATTCTACTTTTTTTCCGCTTGGAAATTCGTGAACAATCCGGATTACATTTCCCCAACCGCCTTTGAAATCCTTTGCTACACTGACTTTTCCGTTGGCAATCGAAAAAATCGTATCGCCCAAATCGGTATTTCCGCCACCTGTTCCGTTCCAGTCTTCACCCAAATGATGATTGTCTCCAAAATGCTGTGCATCATAATATCCTTCACCATCGGGCTTCCCAACCGGAAAATCAAATCCATCGGCAAGTTCAGCCGGATTTCGGTTTTCCGAAATGGCATTTTGGACATTTTCTTCACCCGACTGACAAGAAAGCAGAAAGAGAGAAAGCAGAATAATCAATTGTTTCATTCGATAAAAATAAAAAAAGCAGAGAGAATTTCCCTGCTTATTTTTTACACAAAGCTCCCTCCTTAGGAGAGCCTGTCCCGAACTTGATTCGGGAGGTTGAGGAGGCTTATTTCTTAAACAATTCTGCTACTTTGTCCCAATTTACCACGTTGAAAAACGCAGAAATATAATCAGGACGACGGTTCTGATAGTTCAGATAATAGGCATGTTCCCAAACGTCAAGACCCAAAAGCGGCGTTCCCTGAACTTCTGCAACCGGCATCAAAGGATTGTCCTGATTAGGCGTAGAAGTCACTTCCAGTTTTCCGTCTTTTTTGATCAACCAAGCCCATCCCGATCCGAAACGAGTTGCAGCTGCCTGAGCGAATTTTTCTTTGAAAGCATCAAATGAACCAAAAGCTTGGTCAATGGCCTCAGCCAATTCGCCCGTCGGCTGTCCGCCTCCGTTCGGGCTCATCGTTTCCCAGAAAAGATTGTGGTTGAAATAACCACCACCGTTGTTACGAACCGCAGGATTTCCCACGCCGGTTTTCAATATTTCTTCAATCGAAGCATTCGCTAATTCGCCACCTTCAATTGCTTTGTTAAGATTGTCCGTGTAGGCTTTGTGGTGTTTTCCATGGTGAATTTCCATGGTTTCTGCATCGATATGTGGTTCCAATGCGTCAAATGCATACGGTAAATTCGGTAATTCAAATGCCATAATATATGATTTTTAAATGTTAATACTTATCTAAACCCAAATATAAGACTGATTTTCTCAATTTATGTGAAGATTAAATTAAAACTTCTAATTCCCTCATAAATTTTCTAAATTGCGTAGAATAAGAAAGTCTATGTCGAAACTCAGAAAAATCATGCTCCGCACCGTTCAGGGGATAATTCTTTTCATCCTATTGATCATTGGATTGCTTTATCTAACCGGAAATCAATACATCATCCGCGGTGTTCAGTTGACTTATTTAAAAGGACATAAAACCGCCAACATCGACGACTACAAAGATTTTGACAACAACATCATACTTTCCAAAACCCCGCAACCTTGGTTCGAACATGAGCTTTACAATCAAATTCCGCTAAGCGATACACTTCGAAACGAACTCGAACGCTATAAATCCATCGGATTTTTTGTAGTCAAAGACGGAGAAGCACTTTGGGAACATTATTGGGACGATTATTCGGCCGAAAGCTACACCAATTCCTTTTCCATGTCTAAATCGGTGGTAACCATGTTGCTTGGAAAAGCCATCGAACAAGGTTATGTGAAATCACTCGACCAGCCCATCACCGATTTTCTACCCGAATTTAAAGACGATGAATTCGCGCAAAAATGTACGGTCGGTGATTTATCGGCGATGACTTCAGGCTATGACTGGAGCGAAGATTATTATTTACCTCTAAACCCCACCGCCAAAGCTTATTACGGTAGCAATATCGAAAAACAAATGCTCAACCGGGATTTCATCGAAGAACCCAGAAAGCGGTTTAATTATTTGTCAGGCACAACCCAACTTCTGGCTATTGTACTCCAAAGAGCCGTCGGAATCAGTATTTCGCAATATCTTCAGGAAGAATTCTGGCAACCGATGGGAATGGAAAAGGATGCTTATTGGTCAAAAGACCGAAAAGACGGCATGGAAAAAGCCTATTGTTGTTTGAATTCCAATGTGCGTGATTTTGCGAAATTAGGTCAACTATTGCTTCAGGACGGAAAATGGAACGGAAGACAAATCCTCGACTCGGCTTTTGTTCAGAAAATGGTCACACCCAATTATAAAGCATTTAGTAAAAATGAACCTGCCCGATACGGTTATTCCATCTGGACGGATTACGAACACGAACCGAATTTTTACGGATTGATGGGTCACCTCGGACAGCGCATCATTGTCATTCCATCTGAAAACCTGGTCATCGTAAGATTGGGTCACGAAAAAGACGACCGCAATATGGGCAAAGGGTTTTTGGACAATGACACTTATTATTTCGTGGATGAAGTCATGAAAATGCTCAAAAAAAATAACCTCTTAAAATCTCAAAGCCATGTTGAAAAAAATCCCGCAGCAGAAAGTCCTCTTCCTGGACATTGAAACCGTTCCGGAAGTTTCCAATTGGAATGAACTCCCCGATGACTGGAAAAGTCTATGGACCAAAAAAATAGAAAGACAATTGGGAGAAGAGGAAACACCCGAAGAATTCTATGGCAAACGTGCCGGAATTTTGGCCGAATTCGGGAAAATCATCTGTATTTCCTGCGGAATTATTTCGGAGGAAAATAAAATCCGAATCAAAAGTTTTTACGGCGATAACGAAAGCCAGATTTTGAAAGAATTCAATGAAATGCTGTCCGGAAAATATTTCGGACCGGACATTCTTTTATGTGCGCACAACGGCAAAGAATTTGATTTTCCGTTTATGGCAAGACGAATGATCATCAACGGAATTGAATTACCGACCGCACTAAATATTCAGGGAAAAAAGCCTTGGGAAATTCCGCATTTAGATACGATGGAACTTTGGAAATTCGGGGATTATAAACATTATACTTCATTGAATTTATTAGCCGCAGTCCTCGATATTCCCACGCCAAAAGACGATATCGATGGCTCACAAGTTGCTTCGGTTTATTACGAAGACAAAGATTTGGAACGAATTAAAACCTATTGCGAAAAAGATGTGCTGACCGTGGCGCAGATTTTTCGGAAATTCCGAAATGAAACTTTGCTGGAAAGGGAATGAAAAAGCCCGGAAAGAATTCTTCCCGAGCTAAATTTTATTTTACAACCGATTGGGTTTATTCATTATCCGCTTCCTCCTCCGTCAAATGCGTCAGCGTCAATTCCGCTCTTTCCACTGAATTTCGGTACATTTTGATGATTTTCACTTGATAATCTTTCAGATCCAAAATATCACCGGCTTTCAATTCACGATCTGGAAAGGTTTCAGCCAATAAGCCCGACAAGGTGTCGTAATGCTCACTTTCCTCGAAACGATAAGGCAACTGACGGTTGATGTCGGACAAATTACTATGGGCATCCACCGAATAAATTCCTTCGCCAATGTTAATCACAATCGGATCCTCATTGTCATATTCATCCTGAATTTCACCCACTAATTCTTCCAAAATATCCTCCATACTTACGATCCCAGTCAATTCCCCAATCTCATTGGTCACAACCGCCATCTGAATGCGTTTTTTCTGGAATTGTTTCAATATGTTTTTAATCTTCGAACTCTCCGAAATAAACAAAGGTTTACGTAAGATATTAATGAAACTCGTATTTTCAGGTTCATCCAACATCAGCTTCATCAAATCCTTCGTATAAAGAATCCCTTTGATATTGTCTAAACTTTCTTCGTAAACCGGATAACGCGAATAACCTTCGTTAACAGCATAATCAATCGCTTCCTTCACCGGGGTGTTGATTTCCACCGCCGAAACATTTTTACGAAGTGTTTGAATATTATTGACACGACGATCATCAAATTCAAATACATTTTGAATCAAATCTCGCTCGGTTTGTTCGATGGCACCGCCTTCCTGACTTTCGGTAATGATCATTTTCAATTCTTCTTCCGAATGGATTTCTGAACCATGAATCGGTTTGATTCCGATGATTCGCAAAATAAAATTCGCAAAACCATTCATCAACCAAATCAACGGTTTGAAAATCACGTAGAAAATCCGCAAAGGCCAGGCAATTGTAAAAGTCGTATTGGTCGGAAAACGAATTGCAAGTGACTTCGGAGCCAATTCCCCAAATACAATGTGCAAAACAGTAATCACCGCAAAAGCACCCCAAATCGCCGTATTGACCGCCACCGACTCCCATTCAGGTCCGGTCAGCCCAAAACTGTCAAAAATATTGATGATAATTGGCGAAATTGCAGATTCTCCAATGAAACCAAGTCCCAGTGAAGCCAATGTAATTCCCAACTGAGTGGCTGCCAAATAAGAATCGAGACTGTTCACGATTCGTTTTGCCATTTTCGCAATTCCAGGGTTCAAGTCTGTGCGTACATCAATTTGAGAAGAACGAATTTTCACGATTGCGAACTCTGCGGCAACGAAAAAACCGTTCAAAAGCACCAAAAAGATTGTAAGAAGTATTTTCCAAACGGAAACATCATGCGGGATGATTGCGCCCCCGGGTGCACCGGCAGCGAAAATAAAGGATAGTAACGGGTCTGCGTCCATTTATAGAGTTTTACAAGGCAAGTTTCATTTGATTTTTTTTCGAAACCCATAAACCGAAGTTTACTTTTGATACGAAAAGAATAATATTAATTTCATATCAAAAACCTTTAACGCAAAAATAGAATTTTTTCCCTGATTTACAAATAGGTAAATTTTGTTTTAATTTGTAAGAAATTTATCCTTTGAAACCCGAAGGTTATTTTCATAAAATATGAATTCCAATATCTTAGACATCCAAAATCTTTCGCTCCGCTTTGGGGAAAACCAAATCCTAAACAAGGTCTCATTCTCCATTCCAAAAGGAAAAATAATTGGAGTTGTTGGCGAATCGGGTTCAGGAAAATCAATTACCTCACTCGCCGTGATGGGACTTTTACCGAAATCGGCAGAAATCCAGTCCGAAAGTGAAATAGTATTTCATTCCGAATCGAAACCCATTGATTTACTGAAATTATCGCCTGAACAAAAAAGAAAATACCGAGGAAATGAAATTGGGATGATTTTTCAAGAACCCATGACTTCTCTGAATCCCAGCATTCGATGCGGCGAACAGGTGGAAGAAGCCATTCGATTGCATCTTAAAACGGAAAAAAATGCGGCGAAAAAGCGGGTAATTGAATTATTTGAAAAAGTGCTTTTGCCCAATCCCGAACGAATTTACAAGGCGTATCCGCACGAACTTTCCGGCGGACAGCGACAAAGAGTCATGATCGCCATGGCCATCAGCTGCAACCCCAAAATCCTCATCGCCGACGAACCCACAACCGCTCTCGATGTAACCGTCCAACGTACCATTCTGGATTTAATCAAGCATTTGCAAAAGGAAATCGGGCTAAGTTGCATTTTTATTTCCCATGATTTGGGCGTGATTGCAGAAGTTTGCGACGAAGTGGTGGTAATGTACCAAGGCGAAATTGTGGAAAAAGGAAGTGTGCAAGAAATTTTTGAAAACCCGAAAGAAAATTATACCAAAGGTTTAATTGCCTGCCGCCCAAGACTCGATATCCGACAAAAAGATTTACCCACAATCGCCGATTATTTGAAGAACGAAAATTATCAGTCGGAAATTTATACTTCCGAAGAACGACAAGCTTTTCACCAAGAAATTTACAGTCAGACACCCATTCTGGAAGTGAAAAATCTATCGAAATACTTTTATTCGAAACCAAGTCTTTTGGGGAAGGAAGAGGTTTCGGTTAAAGCGGTGGACGATGTAAGTTTTAAAGTGTATCCAGGCGAAACAATGGGATTGGTCGGCGAATCGGGAAGCGGCAAAACGACTTTGAGCCGCACGGTTTTATTGCTGGAAAAACCCACCGAAGGCGAAATTTTTTACCACGGAAAAGATATTGTAAAATTATCCAAAGGAGAAGTCCGAAAGTTGAGAAAGGAAATTCAGATTATCTTTCAAGATCCTTATTCGAGTTTGAATCCGCGAATGAATATCAGCGAAATTTTGACTTCGCCCATGAAAGTTCATTCGATTGGGAAAAACCAAAAAGAAAGAATCAAAAGAGCCGGCGATTTGTTGGAAAAAGTCGGGCTGAGCCGTTCGGATTTAAAGAAATATCCGCATGAATTTTCCGGCGGACAACGCCAAAGAATCGGGATTGCAAGAGCGCTGGCACTCCATCCAAAATTCATCATTTGCGACGAAAGTGTTTCGGCTTTGGATGTTTCGGTTCAAGCGCAGGTTTTGAATTTATTGAATGATCTCAAAGAAGAATTCGGACTGACTTATATTTTTATTTCGCACGATTTGGCGGTTGTGAAATACATGAGCGACCAACTTTTGGTGATGCAGCACGGACAACAAAAAGAATTGGGCGATGCCGATGAAATTTACGCAAATCCGACCACGCAATACACCAAAGATTTGATTGAGGCAATTCCGAAGTTGTGAGCCTATATTATCCCTCTCAGATACAATGAATTAAAGCGGATTTCGGGGTTTAAATAAAGTTTAAAAAAGTCTTAATACTTTCCTCTCGAAGCTCGAAATACAATTTACAAGAATACAATCTACATTATACAGTAAAAAAAGCCCGCAGATATCGCGGATTTTCGCAGATTTTTTGTGGCGTGATTGATTCTTTGTGTACTTTGCGTTAAACTTTGTGACCTTCGTGGTTAAAGCAAATTATCTAATAGTGACTGAGATCTGTGGTTTTTTAGAGAAATTAAAAAATAATAGCGAACTTCGAGCTTCGAATAACTAATTTCGAAACATGAAAATCGGTTTATATTTCGGGTCGTTCAATCCCATTCACATCGGACATTTGGTCATTGCCAATCACATTCATCAATATTCAGATTTGGACCAGGTTTGGTTTGTGGTTTCGCCGCATAATCCGTTCAAAGAAAAATCTACTTTGGCAAACGATTACGACCGTTTGCATTTGGTTAATTTGGCGATAGAAGATTATCCGCATCTACAAGCTTCCAAGATCGAATTTGGGCTGTCCCAACCTTCTTATACCATCGATACGCTGGCGGTTTTGAAAGAAAAATATCCCGAACATGATTTCTGTCTGATTATGGGGATGGACAATCTGAAAGGATTTCACAAATGGAAAAATCATGAGCAGATTTTGAAAAATTATTCGGTTTATGTCTATCCGCGAATTGGTTCCGCGCCGGGCGAATGGTTGAAACATCCGAAATTTCAATTCGTCGATGCACCGATTATGGAGATTTCTTCCACTTTCATCCGAAATGCCATCAAAGAAAATAAAAACATCCGTCCACTCCTCCCCGAAAAGGTTTGGGAATACTTGGATGGAAGCTCGATGTACAAATAAATCCTATATTTAAACTTCGAAAAATTGACATTTTGATTTGAAAACTCTTTATCTACGCTTTTTATATCTTTTCATTCTTGTAATAACCTTCACCTCAAAGGTGAATGCACAAGACAATGTAAACTCACTTCTGGACAGTCTTGCGAGCGAAACCAATCGGGAAAGAATCATGGATTTGAACCTGAAAATTGCTTCGGAGTTGAAGTTTCAAGATAAATCCCGTACAACTTATTACGTCAATCTTGCCTTGACTGAAGCCCAAAAAATCAATTCCGAAAAAACCTGGAAAGAATTTTACGAAAGGGCTGTAGAAATTTATACCGATATGGACGCGCTCGACTTGGCGCTGGATTATCTGCTCAAGGAATATGATTTCTACAAAGACTCCAAGGAGCTGAAGCGATTTGAATTGGAAAACAAACTGGGAATCATCAATGCGAGACTCAATAATCCAGAAAAAGCATTGGATTATTTCAAAGGAATTTTGCCACATTATAAAAAAGAAGAAAAATACGATTTGGTAGGAAAAACCTATAACAACATCGGGCTCGCCTACCTCTCAATTGAAAAGCCGGATTCATCCCTGTATTTTCTTCAACAAGGATTGAAATTTATCGAAAAAGATCCAGATCTAAACGTGAGAGTTCATCTCAAAACCAATCTGGCAAGGTCCTATGCAGCGCTGAAGAAAGATGAACTTGCAGAAAGAAACTTTGTAGAAGCCACTGAAATTTTAAATGAATCTACCAATCCTGGAATTATTACCTGGGTGAATACCGAAAGGGCGAAATTTTACCTGACCACAGAAAATTATGAAAAAGCAATTGAGTTTGCAGAAAAAGCCCAAAGTACTTCACTTTCTAAAAATAATTTCATCTATGCGCAAATCCTACGCGTACTCTCCATCGCTCAGTTTCATAAAGGAAATTATAAAAAATCAGCGGAATATTTCAATTTATATGACCAAGTAAGAGATAATCTCAACATAGAAGAAAAAGCCGTAAATGTCGAAAAACTGAAAATCGAATACGATTATAAAATCAGAGAAAAACAGCTGGAAATTGATGAAAGCCGAAAACGAATGAATCTCCTTCTGGCCATCGGCGGACTAACCATCCTTCTACTCGTACTTTCCCTATTCATGATTCGCTATCGAAACCGTCTGGAAAAAGAAAAACTCGCCAATCAACTCAAAGAATCACGCGAAAAAGAATTAAAACTCGAACTCGAATTGAAAAACAAAGAACTTGCCTCTAAAACAATTCGACAAACCGAACACGATGAACTCATCAACCTCGTCCAAAAAGATTTAAAGGAAATCCAAGCAAAAGCACGACTCTCTGAAACCAAACAGGCTCTTAATCAATTGGTAAATAAAATAAAATCCAATGCCCTCCAAAATAATTGGGAGGAATTTGAACTTAGATTTTCTAATGTTTATGAATCTTTTTATGAAAAACTCGATGAACTCCATCCTCATTTGAATTCACACGATAAGCGCATTTGCGCACTGATAAAACTCAACCTAACCACCAAAGAAATTGCTAATCTAACCAAAACCTCTATCAAATCTGTGGAAAATACTCGCACTAGATTGAGGAAAAAACTAGGACTCACACACCTCAAAATCGATTTAAGCAAATACCTTTCTGAGTTTTAAATCACTAAAAATCAATTCATTGATGGGTTTTGAGTGGTAAATGAGTGGTATAAATGAAGGGTAAGAGTGGTGAAATAATACTGAAAAATTTTGAAGCCCTCTTTTCTAATTGGAAATTTGAACAAAGCATTCAAAACATGAAAAAACTTAGTATCTTATTAGGAATAATGATTTCAGGTATAAACTTCGCTCAATGGACAGAGGATTATAATACCAATACATTAGTAGCAACAGGCACAACTTCAGACATTCAATCCATTGGTACAAACGATGGAAATACCTATGTGATTTTCTGGGACGAAACCGACGGCTATAAATTGAGAGTTCAACTTCTAGATACAGAAGGAGTACAACAATGGGGCTCAAATGGAATCCTTGCCAATGATGTAGCAGACAATGGTTCTTGGACAGCGGTTCGTTCCGAAGCAGTTGATAATGAAGGTAATCTCTACATCGCATTTACGGCAACCAATGATAGTAAAGGATATATCAATAAAATCTCACCGTCGGGCGAACAATTATTTGGAACCGGCGGAATCTCAATTGATGAAGGCTGGGACATGAAAATACTTCCCATGAATGACGGAGGCGCCATCGCAGCTTGGGCAGGAATGGGCATGGGAATGATCATGCGCTACGATGCTTCAGGAAATGAAGTTTGGGACGCACCACTTGAAGTTGCATCGCCCGATACAGCCAATCCATTTGCAGCAATTGGTGAGTTGGCACTACTTCCCGACGGATCTTTCATTGCATTAATTCACACCAAAGCAACAAGCTGGAGCGTGAATTCCTTTTTATGGGCACAAAGATTTGACGAAAACGGAAACGAAGTTTGGGAAAATTCAATTCAGATTTCAACCCAAACTACCATGAGCAACCGACGCTATCCCGTTTTACAAGATGGTGATGTAACATATCTGGGTTATTATGGCTCCACCGGAGATCGCTTTGACTCCTTTGTGCAAAGAATAAATGCCGACGGTACTTTGCCATGGGGAATCGATGGAGCAGACTTCAGTTACGATGATAGCTTTTACGAAATGACAACCTCAATCGCAATAGACCCAAATTCAGATTACATCTGGGCAAACGCTAACCTGACCAATAGCATTCAATCCCTTTACGGACAATCCATTCAGAAGTTCAATAAAGAAACTGGAGAACCGATGCTGGGCGACACTGGAAAAAATATTTTTCCCGTCAATGCAGACAATTGGGTAGCCGTAGGTGAACTTCAGCTGGTAAACGGTAAACCTTTGTTCCTATTCTCAAACGGAATCAGCGATGGTGTGAATTCCATTCAGCTGGGAGTAGTCCTATTGGACGAAAACGGAGAATTTGTATGGGATGAAGAATATAAAATGATCGCCACAAGTCCGGGCAACAAAGGGCGGTATGATTTCACACGAAATATTGACGGACAAAGCATTGCAGTCTGGGCAGAAAACCGTGAAGGAACCTCAAGAGCTTATGCACAAAATATCATAGTCGAGGACGAGACAGCAGGCGTAAATGATTTAAAGGCAAAGGAAGTTTTAGTTTACCCAAATCCCACTACCGGTTTTCTGAATATAGAATCTACCCAGAAAATTCACAAAATTGAAGTTTATAATTTAGCTGGTAAATTACTGCGAAAAGAACAATCAACCCGAAAACTCAATCTTTCTGACCTGAACCAAGGAGTTTACCTCATCAGAATTACCCCGGAAACGGGAGCCTCTCTCACTAAAAAAATAATTCTCAAGTAAAACTCGATTTGTTCAAAAACCTGCACCGGAACTTATACTTCCGGTGCTTTATTTTAACCGCTTCAACCCCTCCAAAATCTCTTCCAATCCATTGGTTTTGATTTCATAAACCGTGGCCAATTGCATTCCCAGTTTCCCCGGCGGAAAACCTTTCGACGCAAACCATTCCAAATAAAAAACCGGCAAATCACAAAGCTTTCGACCTTTGTATTTCCCAAAGGGCATTTCCTGCGTAACCAGTTCTTTCAGTATTTGTGGATTGGCTTCCATATTTTTTTATTTATCTCTTCTTGTCAAGGTTAAAGTTCTTCGCCAAGATTAACATAGCTACTCTCGAAGGTGGACCCTGAGGCTCTCGAAGGGCTACTTTTTATAACCCGAATAACCATCTTTTAAATTCACTACATTCTTAAATCCGGCTTCCTCCAATTTGCTGCAAGCCTTGGTACTTCGATTCCCCGAATGGCAGTACACATAATAGGTTTTCTCCCGATCCAAATCCTGAATCAAAGAATCAAATTCCTCCGAATTGAAATCAATATTCACCGCATTTGGTATGTTTCCTTCCTGGAATTCTTCCGGCGTTCTCACATCCAGTAAAACAACGTTTTCATCCGTAAAATCGATTTTCGAAACATCATTTACCGAACTGATTTCACTCGTTTCATTTTTCGGCTGACAAGAAGCCAAAACCAAAAAAGACGCTATCATTAAAAAAAGAGATTTCATAAACTTTTAATTTTTGTATAGTTGTTTGATTGTATAATCTAAAAAGTATTAAGACAGAAGTATCAAGTATTAAGACGTAAGTGTTATCCGCCCCGGCGGACTACTGATGCAGAGTATTAAGACTTTTTTCTGTCCTACATCTTCTATTTTCTATCCTCTATTTTCTATCCTCTATTTTCTATTCTCTCTTCTCTAAGAATTATTTCCCGTTAAAATTATTCATCGTATTATTCAATCCACTAAAAATAAAACTTAAAACCGCATCGGCCACAAAATTCAACCGTTCCGGCAGCTTTTCCACTTCTTCCTCACTCCAAACGCCCAACACATAATCCACCTGCCGACCTTGCTCAAACTCATTTCCCACCCCAAAACGCAATCTCGGATAATTCTGATTTTGCAATTTATTCTGTATGTCCTTCAGTCCGTTATGTCCACCGTCACTACCTTTTCCGCGAATCCGAATCGTCCCAAATGGCAAATTCAAATCATCGGTAATCACAAAAACATTTTCAATCGGAATATTTTCTTTTCGCATCCAAAACCGTACCGCGTCCCCACTCAGATTCATATACGTATTCGGCTTCAAAACCGTTACCGGCCGGGCTTTGTATTTGAACTGAGCAACTTCCCCGAAGTTCGAAGAAGCAAATTGAGTTTCCATCTTCCGCACCAACTCTTCCACCGCCAAAAAACCCACATTGTGACGCGTATAGCGATATTTCTCCCCGATGTTTCCCAGCCCTACGATTAAATATTTCTGCATTCTGCAAATTTAAGTTTTTTTCTTTTGGGCGTGCCCCCATTGCTCCGCAAGCTACGCAATGGGGTCGGGTCTTTCGTTCCTATCTTTTCCTCTCTTTTGACTTCGAGAGCCTCAGTCAACGTTCAGAAAAGGATATCCACTGCACCCCCTCACGCAAACCTCAGCGAATTACAATCTCTTCATAATATCAAATCTCACGCAAACTCGCCTTATCCTTTTTTCTATTCTCCCAAATTCCTAATTTTGGCCTATGGAAACATCAGAAAATCTAATCATCATAGGCGACCGGGTACTCATCAAACCCAAAACCGAAACAAACCAAACCAAATCAGGTCTTTACCTGCCACCGGGCGTGAAAGAAAAAGAAGAGATCCAGTCCGGATATGTCGTAAAAACCGGCCCGGGCTATGCTGTTTCTTATGACGATATGGACGAACCCTGGAAAATGAACGAAGAAAAAGCCAAATACATTCCCCTTCAGGTACGCGAAGGTGACTTGGCGATTTTTCTGCTGAAAGCCGCCTTCGAAATCGTTTATCAGGAAGAAAAATATTATATTGTTCCCCAGTCGGGTATTTTGATGCTCGAACGCGATGAGAATTTATTGAATGATTTATTGTCCTAATTAAATTTATAGATGAAACTTTACCCAATCGAAACCGGGAACTTCAAATTAGACGGCGGTGCCATGTTTGGAACCATTCCCAAAAGCATTTGGCAAAAAACCAATCCGGCCGACGGCCAAAATAAAATCGAACTCGCCATGCGCGCACTGCTCATCGAAGACGGAGACCGACTCATCTTAATCGACTGCGGCATCGGAAACAAACAATCCCAAAAGTTCTTTGGATACTACGACCTTTGGGGTGATTATGATTTGGAAACTTCATTGGCACAATACGGATTTACAAAAGAAGATGTGACCGATGTGTTTCTGACGCATCTTCATTTTGACCATTGTGGCGGAGCCGTGCAAATGGACGCAACTCACGGCGGATACGAATTGACATTTAAAAACGCCAAATATTGGAGCAATTCCGCACATTGGGACTGGGCAACAAAACCCAACCCTCGCGAAAAAGCTTCTTTCCTCCCCGAAAATTTCTTACCCATCAAAGAATCAGGAAATTTGAATTTTATCGATCTGCCTTCCGAAGGAAATTATTTGCATGATTCACCTCTGGGGTTTGACATTATTTTCGTCGATGGACATACCGACAAACAAATGCTTCCCGTCATTCGATACAAAGGAAAGACCATTGTGTATGTAGCTGATTTGGTAGCGACCGTCGGACATATTCCTTTGGTGTATGTGATGGGTTACGACACACGCCCCTTGCTCACAATGCAGGAAAAAGCTGATTTTTTGGAAAAGGCCGTTCAGGAAGAGTATTTATTTTTCTTTGAGCACGATCCTTACCGTGAATTGGCCACGGTTTCCCGTACAGAAAAAGGAATTCTACTCGACTCAACCTTCTCATTTACTGAGGTTTTTGGCTATTGATATTTTCACGAACTGTCGGATAAAATTTTTTATCTTTGTGCGTTGTAAATAGGCTGAATTGAAGAAGCTCAATGCATTCAAAAATTTTCAGAGAGATGTTTTAACCTCACAAAAGGAGAAGAAATCTCTTGAACAGCCAAGAAATAATGTAGAGTATGGGATGTGGAAGTTGTGGTACAACGGACAAAGGACTGCCGAAAGGCTGTAAAAATAACGGAGCGTGTGGAGTAAGTTCAGGATGCGGGAAATTACCCGTTTTCGATTGGTTGTCCAATATGCGTCTTCCAAATGGACAGCTGGCTTTTAACTGTGTAGAAGTCCGATTTAAAAATGATCGCAAACAATATTATAAAAACACAAATAATCTTTCTTTGAGCATGGGCGATATCGTCGCCGTAGAAGCTCAATCAGGACATGACATTGGCGTAGTGACCCTGACGGGCGAATTGGTTCGAATTCAGATGAAAAAGAAGAATCTAACCGAAAACTCAGAAGAAATCAGAAAAATCTATCGAAAAGCCAATGAAAAAGATATCGAAACCTGGCAATCTTTTCGGGAGAAAGAACAAGAAACCAAGATGCGCGCAAGAAGAATTGCCGTTAACTTGGGCTTGGAAATGAAAATCACCGATGTGGAATATCAGGGTGACGGTATAAAAGCGATTTTTTATTATACCGCCGAAGGCCGTGTCGATTTCAGGGAATTGATCAAACAATACGCTTCCAACTTTGGGGTTCGAATCGAAATGAAACAAATCGGCTACCGCCAAGAAGCCGCCAAAGTAGGCGGAATTGGTTCTTGTGGACGTGAACTCTGTTGTTCGACTTGGCTCACCGATTTCCGTTCGGTAAATACAGCCGCAGCACGTTATCAGCAATTGTCCATCAATCCGCAAAAACTGGCAGGTCAATGTGGAAAACTGAAATGCTGTCTAAACTACGAACTCGATTCTTATTTGGATGCACTGGACGAATTCCCATCGATGGAAACTACATTTGAAACCGAGAAAGGAAAAGCCGCCTGTATGAAAATCGATGTTTTCAAAAGAGAAATGTGGTTTACCTATGTAGAAGGTGGGATTACTTGGTACAAATTCACATTGGATCAAGCCAAAGAATTCATTGCCATCAGCAAAAAAGGAGAGAAAACAAGTTCTTTGGAAGATTTGGCCAATGAAGTAAGCGTAGAAGTTGAAAAAGAATTCAAGGATGTGATTCAAGAGAATTCATTGGAAAGGTTTGAACGGAAAAACCGAAATCGCAACCGAAAAAATCGACCAAGAACAAATCGCGATTCCAATAAACCGAAATCGGAAAGAACACAACGTTCAGAAAAAACTCAACGTTCTCCAAAGCCACAATCGGGAGAGAAACAGGGACGTAACGAAAAAAGAAAATTCGATCCCAAAAAACAAGGAGGCAAAGCCAAACCCCAAAATACAAGCGGGAAAAAACCGGATCAAGGGAGTGCAAAACCCAATCCCAACAAAGAAAAAAAGAATCAGCAAAGAAGAAGAAACAACCGAAATAACCCAAACAAAAATGACGAAAATTCATAGTTGGATTATGATTTTGGGAATCGCATTTGTTTTTATTCAATGCGATTCGCCTCATTATTATCAGGAGCAAATCTCCACCCAAAACAACTGGGACAAAGACCAGGCCCTGAGTTTTGATGTCGAAGTAAAGGATTCGGGTAATTATGACTTCTATCTTCTCAGCCGAAACAATAACGAGTATCCTTACAGTAACCTTTATCTTTTTACGCAAATGATAACGCCCACTGGCGAAATTTACAGTGATACACTTCAGTATTATCTTGCATTTCAAGACGGAGAATGGGTGGGAACCGGAAATAGCTTAAAGGAATTATACCTTTTGTATCGAGAAAACGTTTCACTAAAAGATACCGGTGTTTACAAACTCTCAGTTTGGCACGGTATGCGTGAAGACAAATTGATCGGAATTGAAGATTTAAGTTTAATTGTGGACAAAAAAGATGTAAAATGAGTACACAAAATAAATCAAGAAAAAAAACAAAAAAACCTGCAAAGCCTTTTTCCATAAAGCGCATGATGCTCATTTTGTGGGGCTTATTCCTGGCCGGAGCTCTGGCTGTCTTTTTGGTTTTCTGGGGAACTTCCCACGGACTTCTGGGAGAAATGCCCGATGTACAAGAGCTGGAAAATCCGGACATCTATGTTTCCTCGGAAATTTATTCCGCCGACGGAGTTTTACTCGATCGCTTTGAAACCGAAAAACGAATTCCCGTCACCTATGATGATTTACCAAAACACTTAGTCGATGCGCTTCTGGCGCGTGAGGACATTCGATTTAATTCCCATTCTGGAATTGATCCAAGGAGTACATTGCGCGCAATTACTTCAGGAGGAGGCTCAGGAGGCGCCAGCACGATTACGCAACAACTTGCCAAACAATTATTTACAGTCAATCGATCAACAAGTACCATCGGAAGAGCCATTCAAAAACTGAAAGAATGGGTCGTGGCAGTGGAACTCGAAAAACGATATACCAAAGAAGAAATCATAGCCATGTACCTCAATAAATTCGATTTCGTATACAATGCCAACGGAATTGAATTGGCTTCCAAAGTTTATTTCAATACCACAACTCAGGATTTGACGCTGGAAGAAGCCACGATGCTCATCGCAATGCTGAAAAACCCGGTGGCTTTCAATCCGCTGAGAAATCCAAACGATGCCAAACACGAAAGAAATGTGGTGCTCAATCAGATGGTGAAATATGATTTCTTGACCAAGGACGAAGCAGAAGCCGCAAAAGCAAAACCCATTGAACTTGATAAACAAGAAATCAATACGATCAGTGAATCTTATTCAGCTTATTATAAACATGAATTGAGAAGAGAAATCCAGGCATATCTAAACGATTTGGAAGAAGAAACCGGAAAGAAATACAATTTGTACAAAGACGGTTTAAAAATCTATGTAACCCTCGATTCACGAATGCAAAAATTAGCGGAAGATGCAGTGGCCAAACACCTGAAAAGCATTCAGAAACTTTTCTTCGAAGAGCAGAAACACAACAGTCGAGCTCCTTTTTATGGACTATCGGAAGAGAGAAGACAAAGGATTTTCCAAAGAGCCATGCGCAATACGCATTATTACAAACAACTCAAAGAAAAAGGGCAGTCAGAAGAAGAAATTTTAGCTGAATTCAATCGAGAAAGAGATTCCGTCAAGATTTTTACATGGGACGGTGTAGAATACCGAAAAAACATGTCCCTGATGGACTCCATCAAATACCACAAACATATTTTACAAGCCGGTATGATGTCGATGGATCCCACCGATGGTACCATCAAAGCTTGGGTAGGAGGGATTAACTGGGACTATTTCAAATTTGACCACGTAAAACAAGCAAGAAGACAAGTCGGTTCGATTTTCAAACCTTTTGTTTATGCAACGGCAATCAATCAGATGAATTATACGCCATGTAATACGGTTTCAAATGCTCCGTTTCAAATCGGAAATTGGAAACCCCGAAATGCCAATGGTAAATATGGAGGAAGTCAGGATTTACGAACGGCTCTTGCGTTCTCGACCAACGTGATTACGGCGCGACTCATCGCCCAAACGGGTGTAGAACCTGTGATACAATTGGCTCGGGATCTGGGAGTGGAAAGTGATATCCCTAAAGATTATACAATCGCATTAGGTTCAGCAGATTTAACAGTCTATGAAATGGTAGGAGCCTTGAGTGCCTTTGCCAATGGTGGAATTTATATCAAACCCGAATTAATCGTTCGAATTGAAGACAAAACCGGAAGAATCATTAAAGATTATCAACCTGAAACACGGGAAGTGGTGAACGAATACGTGGCTTATGCAATGATCGACCTGATGAAAGGCGTAACCGACCGAGGAACCGGACGATGGGTACGCACACGCTACGGAATTAACAGTGAAGTGGCATCCAAAACCGGAACCACAAACGACCAATCCGATGGATGGTTCGTAGGAATTACACCCAATCTAATTACAGGAGTATGGGTTGGAAACGAAGACCGATTTGCGCATTTCAGAGGCATTGCCCGTGGACAGGGAGCAGCAACCGCATTGCCGATCTGGTCGTATTATATGCAAGGTGTTTATAAAAATGGAAAGGAATTCGGCGTTTTACCAACCGATAAATTCGAAAAACCATCGGACATTGATGAGAAATGGGATTGTTCCTCCCTCACAGGCTTCCATAGCTATGGAAGTATGGGCGGAACCTTTGACTATGATTATTCAGGCGTAGTGGATTACGTGGATCCACTGCAATCCGTCAATACGTCGGACACAGAGGGCGATACCATCGATTTTAATCAATAATTTTTTTGGTTCTTAGCTTTGAAATCCGCGAAAATCTGCACCATCAGCGGAATTTATTTTACTGTAAACTGTATTTTGTAGTGTTGTAGAATGTATTTCGAGCTTCGAGCTCCTTGTCATCCA
>LSQX01030639.1_pt1 | contig 58038 bp, 53 predicted proteins | sample 654561 | NCBI WGS metagenome assembly LSQX01 (sample SAMN04489861, study PRJNA283612) | anaerobic digester metagenome | isolation source: 4 biogas reactors fed with cattle manure at either 37C or 55C with and... | place: Denmark: Kongens Lyngby | collected 2014 | reverse complement strand
CTCATCCATCCCTATTCTTCATATCTCGTCTGTCCCTAGAATTAAGTGACCTTAATATTTAAATCGCCTCAGCCAAACGATAGAGCACACCTGCCATCTCAGCTCGGTTGGTATAACCCGTGGGGTCAAACATATTGTTGGATTTTCCAGTCATTACTCCTGCATCATAAAGCAAATTAACCGCCGGCTTCGCTTCCTCAGCTATTGAGGCATCATCTGCATAGGTATGCTTTTCGTCGCTGGCAGGCAATGTTTTACCGGAGTAACTCAAATATTTCTCAACTATGACAGCCATGTCTTGCCTGCTTAACGGCTGGTCGGAGCTGAAGGAATCAGCAATACCATTATCCTTAGCCCAGCTATCAGATGCCAGGTTCCATCGCTTGCCTCTCGTTTCACCAGTCTGGCCGTCTAGGCGGTATAGCATAGCAAGGAACTGCGACCATGTAACATCCGAAGTGGGGCTGAAGGCAGCTGCACCCGTCCCATATATCAAACCCTTTTCGCTGGCATAGGCAACGTACTTATAGAACCAGTCACTGGCAGCAACATCATTATACGGGTTCTTCCAGCTAGAGAGCAGATATCCTTCAGGATCCACGACTGCGAAGTATGATTCTTTTGCCGCATAAGCCTTATTAAAGAGCAATGGACTTCCCTTTGCGCGCCAGCTTTGAGGATCTGCCTTGCCCCAGAAGGTGATGCGTTCAATATTTTGTGCGTACTTATTATATGTATTAAACAACTGGGCATAGAGCTTGGCTTGAGCAATCTCCTCATCCTTTGTAAGAGGAGCGGAATGCTGATTCGAATAAGAACCATAGGGTATGTCAAGCTCAGTTATGCTTATCTTAACGCCTGCCTTCACAAAACGCGCAATGGCAGCATCAACGGTATCCACATCGAGGTTGTCAGTCCAATAATGCGACTGCATCCCTAGCCCCTCCACCAGCAGCCGATCAGGCTGAGTGTTGCGCTGATCTGTCTTCCATTTTTCATTTAGTTCCTCCGCCATCAACGCCATGGCTTCCCGTTTCCAGGGATCGTTTTCGTTATAGTCATTGTAGTAGAGTATAGCTTCATTATCTGCCTGACGCGCAAATACGAATGCGTCATAGATATAGTCCGCGCCACTTTCGCCCTTGCTTGCATCAGCTCCATTTTCATAAGCAATATACCAGGGCGAGTCCTTGCGTAGCACAGTTTTCCAATCTTCGGGAATAATAGATCCACCGTCAAAGGCTTCATTTACTACATCCCAGGAATATACCTTCCCCTTGAAATGCCCGGCCACATTGCTTATGTATTCCTCCATATTTGATTTTGCCTCAGCCCGAGTGACAGCCTTCCCCTCCGCATCAGATGTCAGCCATCGAGCCGATTGGGAGTGCCACACCAATGTATGCCCATGCACTTTGATGCCGTTGTCTTGAGCCCACCCGACAATCGTGTCGGCATTTGCGTAATTATATACTCCCTTGGCAGAGCTCAAATACTGTGGCTTCATGTCATTCTCTGCAGTAACCACACTGTAGTGGTGCTTGTACATGGCAGTATTCTCGGCATCAGTAGTCTGATTGGAATTCATAATGTTACCGATTAGGAATGAATCCTTATATATGTCTGCAATAGATGAAAGCTTCAGATCCCATTCGGGAACAATGACCTCCTCCAGCTCACCTACCTGACTTATTTCAATATCGTCTATAAACCACACATCAGCATGTCTTTCCTTATCATTTACAACCAGTCTGAAATCTATAGTGTTAAGAGGAGTCTCCATAAACGGAGTATTGATATTTACCTGCTTCCATTCACCAACAGGCAATGTGCCGAAGTTGCTGGGCAGCTTGAATTCGTTTAGAGCATATTGGTTATTGATAACAACACCAGGCCCCGTAAGCGTGTCCTTTCCCTCGTTTCCTGCAACCGGTGCATAGAACCACACTGAAACATTGTACACTCCACCAGCAGGAAGTGGCTCGGCTAGTGTCAGCCTGACCGCATTGTCCGCGCTAGTATAGCTTCGGCCATCGATGTGAGTGACCTTCAGAGCATTGTCATCACTCTTCCCAACACCAGGTGAGCCTGCCCACTCAATTTCCGAGGCGACAGCTACAGTAAAGAGACTATCCTGCACTGCTTTATCATCAAAGGTGAAAGAAAGCAATTTAGTGATTTCCTTCTCTTCAACAGGTGCCGGCAGGGCTTTTATCTGCAGCATCACTTCATCGAGATAGAATGTCAGCCCAGGAATACTGTCATCGTTATGAAATACTATGGACGTAACAGATTTATGATCTTCCGGTACATCGAAATCCAGTGCAATGTCAACCCACTGCCCAGCTGTAAGTGTCGGCTTAACACTCCCGACACTGCCATATGTATCGCCGCCGCTGCTATCCCTTGTTTCAACACGAACACCCAATTTTGCATCCTTAGCACTGTAAGCTTTAGCAGTAAGCTTATATTTCCCACCCGGTAGCATGGGCGTGTCCAGCGAATCATTGCGGATTGCAACACCACTGTAGTTATTATCCGCGGTCGGAGTGACTTTAAGGCTGCCGCTACCTTCCACAGATAAGTCGTTTGCCAGGGTAATAGTTGCATCACCATTTTGCTGAAGGGTATTATCAGTTTCAAAGCCTTCATAATAAATGGTATCTCCAACCTCTGCCGAGACTGCATTAACAGTCAGGGCAACTGTAAAAAGGGTCAATACCATCATGATAACCAGTAGTCGTGCAATGCTGCGCTTCCAGTGATAACGAATAATCATTTAAAAGCCTCCCATCTATATTTATTCCAACCCATCTTTGTGTACAAATTGTAGCATATGATGAAATTTTTTACAACGTTATCATATAAAAGTACATGAAATAGTTAATTAACATAAGATAATAAGCCCTCAGATAATGTAAACGCATAAAATTAACAATATTCCTAGGTTTTTACAAAAAAACGGAGTTGACATGGTATAAAATATAAAATAGACTAATTATAGATAAAGTTGTAATTTATGTTATTATATTGGTAATTTTGGCAGGGAGATATCGATTCGTGAAGTATGCGGCAATTGAAATAGGTACAAATTCGACAAAAATGATTATTGTGCAAAAGGATGCGTCAAATTCTTTTTCAGTTTTGCACAAGAGCACTACTGTAAACCGGTTAAGTCGCAACATGTTTGAAAACCGTATGCTACAGCAAGAAGCACTAGACAGTGGCATGAACATAATTCGCAGTTATATGAAGGATATTGAAGCAAGCAAAGCAGAGCTGGTTTCTGTCTTTTCCACAAGTGTACTGCGGGATGCGAACAACAGTAGCCTTTTTATGGCAGAGGTGAAGAAGCAATGCGGCTGCGATATTGACGTCATCAGCGGAAATCAGGAAGCATTTTACGCCTATAAAGCAGCAAGCGGCCTCATGGAGTCTGAACATGAGAAATCCATAGTTGTAGACATTGGTGGTGGGAGTACAGAAATTATTTATGGAGACAAAAGGAACATTGATCATAGAATCAGCTTGGATATCGGTGCGGTCAGATTAACACAGTTGTATTGTAAGAGCGATCGCTTAGCTAATGAGCAGATATGCCAGGTAACCAAGAACATAAGGGGAGAGTTGGACGAGCTACCTGATATGGCGCATAAAAAGGCAATCCTAATCGGAACAGGCGGGACAATAAAAACTATGGCTACTGTTTTTTCCAATTCGGATTACAGTGATGAGAGTAAAATACACGGACTAGTTGTTCCAGGCAGCGCTGTCAATGACATCTTTCATGAGCTAGCAAACATGGATGTCGAAGCCAGAAAAGCAGTGAAGGGGTTGGATCCCAAAAGAGCAGATGTCATCATTGCCGGATTGCAAATTTTACAGGAAGTAATGAGAAAGTTTAAAGCCAGTCAAATAAAAATAAGCTCAGCCGGTGTCCTCGAAGGGTTTATGGAGCAATATATTTCCTTGCATAGCTGATATAATGCTCATCACTTGTTATCAAATGCTAGCGGGACGACACACACAAAACGCGTAAGAAAGGCGCTAGAGCGCCCGTTGCGTATTTTACTTTGCAAAACACGGTTTGGGCGTACAATTCGCGCATGCGCTCATTGAACTGGGGTTAAGGTCTATTATAGGAGGGAATTAGACTATGAGTTACATTGAAGTGAATAACTTGGTAAAGGATTACAAAATAAACGTTAAAAAAAGAGGCATATTAGGTTCGATACAAAGCCTGCTAATTCCGGAATATAAGATGATTAGAGCTGTTGACGACATCAGTTTTTCTATAAAAAAGGGCGAGATGGTGGGATTTATAGGACCAAATGGTGCGGGCAAATCAACGACAGTAAAAATGCTTACAGGTATTCTTATGCCAACCTCCGGCAATATCATTACAGGAGGCCTATCTCCACACTCCGACAGAAAAAAGAACGCAGCAAGGATTGGCGCGGTATTCGGCCAGAGAACCCAACTGTGGTGGGACCTCCCCGCAGAAGACACATTTGACTTGCTTCGATATGTGTATAAGATGCCTGAAAAAAAATTCAAGGCAAATATGGAAACATTTAATGAATTATTAGGGCTTAACGAATTCATCTCCAAGCCTGTAAGGCAGTTGAGCCTTGGGCAGAGAATGAGGGCTGATATTGCAGCATCTTTGATTCATGATCCCGAGATTGTCTTCTTTGACGAACCAACCATAGGACTTGATGTTGTAGCTAAGCAAAAGGTCCGTGACTTCGTAAGACACATGAATAAAGAGAAAAACATTACTATGCTTTTTACTACCCATGATATGGGAGACATTGAGAAAACCTGTGACAGAATGTTGATAATCGATAAAGGGAAAATCATATATGACGGAACGCCTGATGACATTAAAAAGAAATATGCAAAATACAGGACCCTTATAATTGATTTTGTTGAGAAACAAAGCGGAATAGAAATCCCCGGTGTAGAGGTTTTTGAGGACAAAGGAAACAAGGTTCAATTCAGATTTATTAAAGATGAAGTATCGGCTCAGGAGCTCATCAGTAGCCTAACTAAGAAGTATGAAATATCGGATTTTACGCTGCAGGAAGCAGATATCGAAAATGTAATCCGGGAAATATATGAAGGCGGTATTAAGTGCGATGAGAACTTATGTGGAGTTTGCTAAAAAGGCAATTCAAAACAACATAGTATATAGAGTAAACAGCTATGCAGGCATTATCAATACTATTGTAATGATTTTTGTAAACATAGCAATCTGGAGAGCTATTTATGAAGAGGAAGCTACCCTCGAAGGACTTCAGTTCAGATTAGTCATTACCTATATCGTCTTAAGCTTCCTGATGCAGAGCATTTTTGTTATGGATGAATACCTTATCCAGTACAAGGTAAGGAGCGGCTCGATTTCTACAGATATGCTCCGTCCCATTAGTTTTCTGGGCTACGTGTTTTCTCACAATATAGGAGTAATGCTGTTCAGGATTATAATTCAATTGACACCGGCGCTTTTAGTAGCAATATTCTTCGTCAAAATACTTCCGCCCTTTTCACCTTTAATAGCTCTTTACTTTGCTATCAGTGTTCTACTCGGATACCTAGTGCTTTATTCCATAAACCTTGTTGTGTGGCTTACTTCATTTTGGTATTTTGAGATATTTAGCTTTATCACAATAAAGGATGCCGCAGTAATGATACTATCCGGGGCACTCTTACCAATATGGTTTATGCCAAATTGGCTATACAACCTTGTGCAAATCACTCCCTTCGGGTCAATTTATTCCGTACCGATATCAATCTATCTTGGTCAGCTTCCGGAGACTGAGATTTATACCAAGATACTACTTCAAATAATATGGATCATAGTGTTCCAGGTAACTGGCAGATTATTGTGGCATTGCGCCCAAAAAAGAATCGTGGTACAGGGGGGCTAATATTGGATAAGCAAAAGATGTTTACAATACCGGAATTAACTAAATTATTCTTTGTTCATACAAAATTGATTGCAAAAACGACATTGGAATATAAATTCCACAGGTCGCTTATCAGTGTCGCCATTTTTTGCAGGGAAATGATCAGTATAGTTACCATGTACCTTATTATGATAAGGTTTGTATCTATAAAGGGCTGGGATATGAATGAAATGCTCTTTCTCTATAGCTTCCTATTCATTTCTTACAGCCTCTTTGTCTTTGTTTTTGCCGGAATACGTGACTTTGATGCGATGGTTCAATCAGGTGAGCTGGATCGATTTCTTCTTAGGCCACTGGGACTAATATATCAGGTCATAGCATCAAGAGCAGATTTTTCAGCTACATTGGGGCATGGAGCGGTTGGCGTAATTTTACTTATTAAAACAGCAGGCTCCGTGGGTATTGAGTGGAATCTGAGGAACACACTAGCATATATCGCAGTGATTTTAGGTGGCACAGTAATCCAAGCCTCACTTTTCATGGTTTCATCCTGCTTTAGCTTCTGGACTGTCAACACGACAAATTTACGAAATTTGGTTTTCTTCAATGCCAGACGATTTGCGGCCTATCCTCTTAGCTTTTATCCGGGAGTGATACGGTATTTGCTAATATTCCTGCTGCCCTTTGCCTTTGTAAACTATTTCCCCAGCCTCTACTTCCTAAATAAGCCTGAGGTATCGATACTTGGAGGTTGGATTCCCTATTTAACACCGGTAGTGGGAGCAGTGTTGTTCTTTTTGGTTTATACCTTTTGGAAGTTTGGACTGAAACATTACTCAAGCGTAGGCAATTAGCTTCGGTTATAAATTTTATTAGTAAGGATGGAAGGATAATGAAAAAGTATTCTAATATCATAATTCTCTCGATTGTAGCCATATGTGTACTGGTTTACCTGGCAGCAAAAAACATAAACTTTCAGGATGTCTTCCTATCAGTTGGTATTTATGATGAAAAGATATCAATTGTCAACACCGCTGACATTCATGGGCATATTCTTTATGATGAACATATCGGCTATTATTCTATGGATACTTCAAAAAACATACGCGGTATGCCTATTCTAAGAACCTTGGCCGATGATGTGAAGGAAAGCAACGAAAACACAATAATGCTTGACTCGGGAGACCTTTTCCACGGGACCAATGAAGCCAATATTGAAAAAGGCAGAGCAATTGTGGAGATCGCAAATAAGATGGGCTATACTGCAATGACCATTGGAAATCATGATTTCAATTTTGGTATGGATAGACTCAAGGAGATTCGGGATCAGTTAGCCTTCCCTATTCTATGCGCCAATGTTTTTGAAAACGGAATCCCTCTTTTCGAGCAATATAGAGTGCTGGAGCTGGGCGGGATAAAGGTTGGCCTGTTCGGGCTAACCCATGAGGAATCCCTGACTTATACAAACAGCAGAGATATAGAAAATGTGACAATAGAAAATGCAACAGCAGCTGCACAAAGAATCCTTCCACATCTAAGGGAGAATTGTGATGTAGTTATATTAGTTTCGCATTTGGGACAGGAAAGAGATATTGAACTTGCTCAGAAAGTAAGTGGGATTGATTTAATTCTGAGTGGACATCACCACATTTTGCTGACCAAAATCATGAAGGAGAATAATACTTATATTGCAGAGGCAGGTAGCTTTGCGACCCATATCGGAATTGCTGATATCTATATGAAGGATAAGCAGGTAGAAAATATTGTGTGGAGAGTAGAGACAACCTCTGATCAATCGAAGGCGGAAAAAGAGACAGCTGCTATCGCTCAGAATTACTACCAAATTGCTTACGAGTCCTTGAAGGAAGTCGTGGGAAGCGCTGATACAAGACTAAACGGTCTGCGGTTCGATGTCAGATCCAAGGAGACCAATCTGGCCAACTTGCTTGCTGATGCTATGAAGGAGGTGGGAAATGCCGATCTGGCTTTGATGAACGGCGGAGGGATCAGACAAAGCATTCCCGAAGGTGATATCTCCATGTATACCATTGGCGAAGTACTCCCCTTTTACAACTCCCTTGTCACTATCGAAATAAAGGGTGAGACCATATATGAAGCCATTGAAAACGGGCTTAGATCATACCCGAGCGGCATGTATAACGGAGCTTTTCCGCAGGTGTCAGGAATTAGCTATGAGTTTGACGGTTCGCAAATTGCAGGAGAGCGATTGCAAAAGGTCTATAAGGATGGAATTCCAATCGATAAGGAAAAGATTTATAGGGTTGCTACCAATGATTACTTATATAACGGCGGAGATGGCTATGAGTGCCTTAAGGATGCGAAACTAATTTTTAGCGGCGGACTACTCAAGGATGTGCTTGCAGACTATATCAAAGACAAGAAGACAGTATCGCCAGGCTTGGAGGGGAGAATCACAGTTATTAATGAGAAATACAAATAGCTGGAAATGAGAAAATGAAGGTATCGGAATGATGAAGAATAAAGTAGACAGACCAAACAGAGGGAAGGGTGTTCTTATTGTATTCGAAGGATTAAGCGGCAGCGGTAAAAGCCTCAATGCAAGATTTTTGCTGAAAAAACTTAGAGATAATGGCTATGAAACTATCCTGACAGAATGGAACTCAAACCCAGTCATTAGAAAATTCTCAGCATGGCTGGATTCTGTAGGTATACTATCATCAAGTATTTACAGCTTCTTACAGTGGATTAGCTTTTTAATTAATTATTTCATGATTGTATTACCGGCACTGTGGTCCTGCAAAATTGTGATTGCTGATAGATATGTTTATACAGGAATGGCAAGGGATAGCGTTAATGGCGCCACAAAGAGGCTCGGCCGCATGATTACCAGTGCTGTTCGTAATCCGGATTGCATTTATTTTCTCGACATACACCCAAGTGTTTGTCTTGATAGGCTCAAGGCAAGGAAGAGGGCCTTGTTTCATACAAACAGGAGGATCAAGGAGAATAGGCTGCTGAAAAACAAGGACCTATACTATTTGAACAAAATGAGGTATGAGTACAACAGATTATTTTCAGATGCACGGCAACCATGGGCAGATAGGGTTTTTCAGATCGATCCAAAAAATGAGATTGTCAATTGTGACACAGTATATCAAATTTGCAAAACGAAAATAAAGAAATTTCAGGGGGATACAATTATGTTTAAAAAAGAAATTGAGAGCAAGATATGCAAGATATTGAAAGGCTACTGCCAATACAATAGTGACAGCATTGCCGCAGACAAGGACCTAAGGGAAAACTATGGGGTTGATTCTCTTATCCTGGTGGAGTTACTGGTAGATATTGAAGCCGACTTCGGGATTACCTTCGACAATGAGATGCTTTCCTATGAGCACTTTTCCACGGTTGCTGCACTCGCGGAGTATGTCCTTGAAAAATCTAGTGGGAATCAAGAGGTGAGTTGTGTTTGAAAAAGCATTCGATAGCAAATGTTTCCAGGTATTATGACCCTGACGCCCATGATTGCTTTCATAATGTTCTTCTAAGCCTGTTAATCTATAAAGGATTGAATATCAATCTGGTATTGGCCGATTACCTTTGCTTCATGTATGAGCCTGAAAGCGGCTATATCGGTCTAAACTATCTGGATAAGCCCCTTCAAACCATATTGCTGAAGGAGGAAGAGCTGAATACATCGTTGGAGTATGTGTTTTCACCAACAACGGCAAACTACAGGGATTATAGTACTGTAATTAATGACAGTCGCTATGGTGACAAAATGAAAATATTCCGCTTTTACGATGACGACAATGAGCAGGCTTATTCTCACCTAAGGGATTTGGTTGACAGGGATGAACCGACAATTATTGCAGTAGACCTGTTCTACATGCGTTACCATAGAGCCTTCCAAAAGGAACATGGACTTCATTATGTAATGGTCACCGGATATGACGATGAGAAGGGACTGATTGAATTATTCGATAAGAAGTTTAACGTTGAATGCGATTTTGATGGGAGCTTGCCTGTAGAGGACATAATGAAGGCCAGGAGCTCCGACAGCCCTCATACGGACCCCTTTTTGGGTGAGTATAGAAGGCCTTTGCACAATGTTTGGGTGGAAGTTAATGCTGATTCGTTTACTGTATCTGATAACAGATCGCTAAACATTATCAGTAAGAGTTGTAGCAGAATGCATGGGCAAGAGGATGTTCTCGGGCATGAATGCGGACTGGCAAGAATGGAGCTGTTTCGAAACGACTTAATCTCCAGAACACAGTCCGAATTGAACAAGCAAACACTTGACCTGTTCAGATATTATACAGGGTCATTTAAGGTAGTTGCAAGAAGCAGACGAAGGTTTACCGTTTTCCTCAAAGAGCTTACATCTATTTTACCAGGTAATCTAATTACTGAAGTTTCATGCCTTTTGGCTGATTCCGCCAAGTGTTGGGACCTATGCTCGAATATCTCCTACAAGTTCGCCCTGACAAAATCAAGAGAGCTTGCAAAAAGCATTTATGCAAAGCTGGGAACAGCTATAGATCAAGAAAAAGAAGCCGTGGATCGTTTGCACTCATTTTTGGGAAATAGTCAGATTTGAGTGCAGAAGGAAGGATGCATATATGAAGAAGAATGAATATTCACCCTGGAGACTCTTCCAGGAAAGCAGTGAAAGGTACAGTGAAAATACAGCAGTAATCTATAACGACAAGAGATACACCTATGCACAAATATATAGTCAGACACTTGAGTTTTGTGCCCTCACACAAGAATACGATTTTACAATTGCGGGTGTTTTTCTGCCCAACTGTACACAGTTCATTACATGCATGCTTGCTCTGAACAAGCAAAAGAAAACTTTTGTGTCGCTATCCTATCAGTTTAAGAGCGATACTTTGATAGAGCTTGTCAACTATACGGATATTGAGCTTTTGATTACGGATGTCAAGGGCTATGATATCGTCCGCGACAGTATAGAAAAGCTAAACATAAGAATAATTTTTGTTTTGCTGGAAACAGGCGAATTCCGGATTATTGAATACATGAAAAAGAAGAAACGGGAGCTTAGAGGTATTGATGAGAACACCTTCGGGATCTGCTTTACATCGGGCTCCACCTCTAAGCCTAAAGGGATTGTCCTGTCAAATTATGCGATTACCGGTAATGCTCTTGCGGTTGCAGAGCATTTGGGCTTTACAAGCGATGAAAGGACAATATTACCCAGATCGCTGGCACAGGCAAGTCCTATCTCAGGAGATGTCCTGATGGCTTTCAGTAGAGGTGGAGGGCTCATTTTGCTGAACAATGTATTCCATCCTGCAATTTTTCTAAAGGCAATCGAAAAGCATAGGGCTACTAATTTTTATATAGTTAGAACCATGCTTTTACAGGTCTTGGAGTATCCCAGATTGGATCAATATGATTTAAGCTCGGTAAAAAGAATATTAATCGGCGGCATGATTAACCCCGTGCATATTTACAAGGAAACCGTAAGGAGATTCCCCTGGGTCACAGTATACAACGCTTACGGCTCATCCGAGGTCGCTGCCAGAGTAACCTTTGGAGAGCATAACGATGTAACTTCACTCCCCTGCGTTATCGGTAAGCCGATGAGGGGATGTGCGATAAAAATTCGGAGAGAAGACGGAAGCGAGGCTGCCCGGGGTGAAATCGGAGAATTGTATATACAAAGCGATTATGAGATGGATGGATACTACAAATCTGAAGGCTTGACAAATGAGGCCCTGTCCGACAAAGGATTTCGCGTCAGGGATATCGGCTATCAGGATGATGAGGGGAGATATTATGTCCTGAGCCGCAACGACGATATGATTATGCAAGGTGGAAGCAGGGCATATCCTATCGACATAGAGGAAGTGTTGCTGAAAAACCCTGCGGTAAAGGAAGCTGCAGTCATTGGAGTAGAAGACGATAAGCTTGGACAGAAAATAGTTGCCTTTGTCTGCATAAAGTCTGGGTTTAAGATGGAAGTAAAAGATCTATACAAGTGGTGCATGACAAATCTGGAGGACAGAAAGGTCCCAAAGGAGATTCATATTGTGAATCATATTCCGAGAAACGCTATTGGGAAAATCAGCAAGGCAGATATAAGGGTAATGTATGAAAAAATAACCAGTATGCAGGAGGTAGCGGTATGGAAAGAAAAAAATTGAGCGTTGAAAGAGAAAAGCTAAGTCCGGAAAGACAACTAGTCCTTATGACAGCAGTTGAAATGGAAGATCCACAAGGCGACGCACTTAAGGAGCTTTTGAATGAACAGCTGGATTGGTCTGATGTAATCTTCCAAATGGTTACACACCGAACCCTTAACATGTTCTACTACAATCTAAAGAAATTCGGTCTGTTTGGGATTCCTGAGAAAGAAATACAAAGACTGCTTGAGTCACAATGGTTAGTATATGGTGAAAGAAATAGGAGCTATCTGGGACATTTGGGCGAGGTTATGAAGGCATTGGAAAAGCATAATGTTATCGTTCCTATTCTTAAGGGGAATCTCTTGGCCTCTCTGGTATACCCTGCAATAGAGGCCAGGATATTTAATGACCTGGATTTATTAATGAAGCTCGATGACATAAACGCCGTGACAAAAGCACTGCAAGAGGCTGGTTTTATACAGGGCTTCTACGATGAGGAGAAAGGGATCGTTGTAGAAGCGACAAGAAAGGCAAAAGTACTGACGCAGATGGTGTCCCATGAATTGCAGGAGTTTCAGAAGGTATGCGATAATCCCTTTGCCAAGCTGGTACAGGTGGATGTAAATCACGACATCCTTTGGAGGGGAAATTGTCCATATAAAATTGACACAAAGGACTTAATCGAGAGAACCGTCCCCGTGGAGATCAACGGTATAAAGGGATATATGCTTGATTATGCAGACAACATTATTCAGCTAAGCTGCCATCTTTATAAAGAAGCTACTTTAATGATATGGATTACGGATATCAGAGATCTGAAAATATACAAATTTGCAGATTTATATATGTATATAAAGAAATTTTACTCTGATATAGACTGGAAGCAGCTTGTTGACAGAGTCAAGGGTTATGGCATTGACAAAATTGTCTACTACAACTTTCACTTCATCGGAATGATGTTTGGAGAGCTCGTCCCTCAGGAGGTCATGGATAGCCTTAGGCCTGAGGACCTAACCTATTTGGATGAGTATGGTATTGAGAACCAGGAACCCTCCATCTGGAAGGTCGACTTCTTCACAAGGCTGTTTGACACAAACAGGGTTCTGATTGCAGAAGGACAGACTAGCGGAATGTCTCGCTTTATGGAAGCCAAAATGAAAGCTGATGGGAAGTGCTTCCACCGGACAATACAGGGAAAAGCATGAGTTTACTTCATGTAAATTATCCAGATAAGGAGTATATCTTATGAAAGAAAAAAAGGTTACGATTCTATGCTCTGGATTTGGCTTGGGGTTTTATGTCATCGGTCTGCTATTGGACAGAAGGTTTAAGAAAAAGGGCATTTCCAGCGAAGTCCTTGTTTTTGAGTCACTTATGACCAAGGATAAAATCGAAAAGGTCAAAAGCAGCAGGAAGGTTTATCACAAAAACTTCTCGGCCGCCTTGATGTCGACCAGAATGCTTCTTGACACAAGGCAAAGCTTGGACGACAGTGCCGTTGACGAGCTAACACATGGCTGGCAACAAGAAGGCAGAAGCTACTTCATTGTCCTGTCCGGACACTGGATGCACATAATGCAAAGATACAGGCAAATAATGTCCCAAAGGGTAAATATCGATATCATATATACCGATTCAGACCTGCCTCCTTCCTGGAAGAACGTAAAGGCACTATATCAGGATTACAATCGGGACTGCGATGAAATCTGGCTATTCGACTCACTTAATAGGTCCGTAGATTATCAAATACCCATATCTGATCTGGAGAGTATTCCATTTTCTCAACGCCCAGAAAGGTATATTATTCACGGTGGTGGTTGGGGTCTGGGAACCTATCGCGAGAGAATCCTTGAGCTTGAACAGCATGATATCCTTCTAGACATAATTGGCTACGAACCTGATGAAGCAGCCGACCAAAAAGGGAAAAACAGATATTTTATCAATAATCCCAACTGGGCAGCATGGAATAGGAATAGCGATAAGGAATACGAATTCCCTCCCCTTGCTCAGGTTCTAGGATCAGAAACTCTTGATTACCGGAATAAGTCCGAATATCATGTAATGTTTGATTTAGTCCGTGAAGCCAAGGCCATTATTAGCAAAACAGGCGGCGGTACACTCGTTGATTCTCTTGCGGCAGCCACCCCGGTTGTGATGCTGGAGCCCTTCGGCGAGCATGAACAAAAAAATGCAGAGCTGTGGGAGTATTTGGGGTTCGGTATCCCCTATGCCAAATGGAAGGAAGCGGGCTTTTCCGAAGCTATCCTTGAGTCTTTGCATCAGAATCTATTGAAGAAACAGAAGGATTGTATTGATTATACGGATCATTATTCAAATAAATACTCTTTATAAAGAGAAGAAGATTTGTAAGTAAAGCCTTTTGGGATGGTGTTGTGGAATGGATAAGAACAAAATTTTAGAAATACTAAATGAATACAAAAGCCCAATGTATTTATATGATGCCGGGATTATTCAAAGGCAGTATATGAAGCTTAAAAGTAGTCTTCCCGAAAGATTTGAGATTTTCTATTCAATGAAGGCCAATCCCCTGCTTGGCATTTGCCAATTGATGAAAAGTTGTGGAACCAGGATTGAGGTAGCTTCGGAGGGCGAGTTACACACAGCATTAGCTGCAGGCTTTCCTGTACAGGACATAATATTTACAAGTCCCGGGAAAACAATTGATGAGCTTGAATATGCAATTGATAAGCAAATATACAGCATTAATGTGGAGTCCTTTGCTGAATTAGATATTATTCGGAAAATAGCTCAGGAAAAATCCAAAAAAGCAAACGTGTCAATTCGGATAAATCCTGATTATGATGCTTTCGGAGCCGGAATAAAAATGTCCGGTGGATCCACACAATTTGGTATTGATTATGAACAGCTAATGGAGGGTATCGCTAACATGGGCAATACTCCTCATATTAATCTCATAGGTATCCATGTATATATGGGCACTCAGATACTAAATGCAGATAACATTGTATCCATTATGGATAAGATATTTGAGATGGCATTGTCAATGCAAACAGGGACAGGAATCAATCTCGAATTCATTGACTTGGGTGGAGGATTTGGGGTCCCCTACTTCACAAACGATCATCAGCTGGATCTTCTTGAATTGAAGTCAGGTACTGAAAAGGTGTGGCACAAATACAGAGATAAGTTCTGTAATACCAGAATAGCTGTGGAAAGCGGCAGATTTTTACTCGCCGAGTCCGGGAAATTTTTCTCTAAAGTCCTCTACTGCAAGCATTCCAAAGACCGGTCATATATAGTCTGTGATGGCGGATCAAATTTTCATGCCAATTCAGCCTTTCTTGGTAGGCACATAAGGAATAATTTCCCTATGTCCATATTGGGGAAAGAAAACGAGCCACTATTTGAAGCAACTGTCGTTGGCCCTTTATGTACCCCTACAGATGTTATAGGACAAAGGGTCATGCTCCCTAAGGCAGAACCCGGTGATTACCTGGTCGTCGAGAAATCTGGTGCGTACGGTCTTACAAACAGCCCTGTCATGTTTCTAAGTCACCCGCAGCCAGCAGAGGTTTTGGTGTATGATGATGCCGTTTACATTCTTCGCGAGCATGGAAAAAAGGAAGACTTTTTAGTAGGTCAAAAAGGCTTGGGTTAGAGGTGACACAATGGAAGCTTTGCAAAAATATATAGTTGATGTTAAAGAGGAGTTGGTTACAGGTCATAATTGCTTATTGGCTTGCTTAAGGTACATTACCGAGCATTATGGGTGTAGCTACTCTGAAGCGCAGTTGTTTCTTCTGATCAATAACTTCAAGATAAGATATGGTAACAATTTGAATGAATTTGGCCGCCATACACTGGAAGGACTAAAGGAATTTGAAAGAAGGACTCTTATATCATTAAAAATCCGCAGGCGATACAGGGACGAGATATTTCCCGAGCAAATGCTTCAAGAGCTTAAAAGCAGTATGTTGATGCTGGCTGTCGATACAAAATTACTCGGCTATAACAAATTATACTCGGCAAATGAGAATCGAAAGCATTTCATCATAATGTATGGCATCGATATTGGCAGGAAAACAGCTAGTATCATAGATCTCTATATGCTCGACTACAAGGGGGACGTTTCTTCATATCGAGGAGAAATTTCCTTCGACGAGATTTTTGCCGCTATGGATAGATATTTCTGTTTTTGCTTCGACAGTAAAAGAGATTTGTCAGAACGTGAAATTCTGAAATATGCCTGCTCAGATATACAGAATTTCATAAGCGGATCAAGGGATAATCAAGGGGCAATAGGATCTACAGCCCTGAGGAGTTTTTTAGAGGATCTTATCAGGTTGGAAACATTGGATAAGCAGCAATTGGTTTCAACCTGTTCATCTATTAACTATAACATAAAAATAAGAAGCTTCAACCTGATAAATAGATATATGACGAATATTTTAGATGAAAACGAAGCTATTAGAAGAATAGATAGTAAAGACCTGTTGTCTTCGATAAGGTGGCACATGGCCGAGTGGGACAGAATTGGTTTGTCTATTATAAAATATGGAATTTCAAAAGGTAAAAGTAATCTGGCATGCATCATTGCCAGGAGCATGAAACTGCTTGACTCACAAATGGAGGTGTATGAAAAGTTCTCCTGCCTACTAAATGATGCAATAAGTAAGGTTGCAACTGACTTGTGAAAACGTATATGAAGGAGGGTTATGGGAATGAATTTTGAACAGTATATACCCATACCAATCTCAGGCGTAGTAGCTGGGAATAACTGCATTTTAACAGCGACCCATAACATTACCAAGCAGAGCGAATATAATCTATCCGAGGTTGATTTATTTATCCTGGCCAGTGGCTTCAATATCAGATACTACTACGATTTTTGCAGTATTGGGAAGCTATCGGGAGATTTCTTTGATAATCTTGAGGAGGCAACGTCAATCCACATAAATTTACTCAGAAAAGATTATGAAGGAATTACTAGCAATGACATGGCTCGCGTTCTAGCAGGAGGCAATATAATTTTGCTTCTGGTAGATACAAAGAATTTGCGATACAGCAGTATATATTCCAGCAATGATAATAGACAGCATGTGATCATGCTGAATGGGTTATCTTTAACAAGAAAGTGTGCACATATAATAGATCCACACTTGACCGATTACTCGGGTACCCCATCCGTTTATACTGCGGAAATACCATTAGAGGAAGTAATGTCCGCCACCTATGCCTACGCGTGGTTTGACTTCGACAAAAGAAAGGAATTCACAAAAGCGGAAATATGGAGAATAGCCCACAAAGAATTCGACAGCTTCCTGAGGGGATCTGAAGAAGATGAATACGCAGAGGGCTTAGCGGCAATTAGATGCTTTGTTGCCGACATACATAGGCTGGAATCATTAGATGACAATTTATTAACTACTGTGTGTAAGGACATTAATTATAGTATCAAGATAAAAAGCGTTAACTACATTAATCGGTATATGATTGATATTATAAATGAAAGCAGTATAGACCACGGACAAAATTATTGCAAGCTTACTGAAAGCATAAAAGATCATACCTCTTCCTGGGAGAAGCTTGGACTATCTATCTTGAGAGTGGGAATTTCTAAGAGAAGAAGATCCCTTTTGGATATTCAGGAGAAAGGGATTGCCCTATTTGAATCACAGAGGGCTGTATATAACGAATTTGCAAATTATCTCAGGGAATTGACTGTTTGAATTCAGAGAAAAAAGATAGACGGGAGATAGTAGAAATATGGATAATACGTTCAACTTACTGGATTTAATAACAAGCCAGAGAAACAAGGGCATTATTATTTGGCTTTGCAACATTGGAGCAGAGAAATATTGGAACAGGATAAATGCAGGAATAAGTGACCCGCTTGAGGACGCCATTGTAAATAGGGTCGAAGAGATGAATATTCTGCTTTGTAGAAAGCAAGACATACTAATCCTCAGGGAAAAACCGGCTGTGGAATATTTGGATAAGCTCGAGAAGATAGGCTTCGATATACCGAATATTGTAGTTCCTGAAAACCCGGATCAGGCTACTCCAATTTCGGAGCTACTACTAAAAGATGATAAGCTTTTGGCGCATTTGAAGGAAATAGCCAGAAGTAATGATGACGTTTGCTTTGCTCCATATGCCGTAACTCGGCTTGAAGAAGAGATATCCATAAGATGCAATATTCCTATGATAGGTTCTTCACCGAAGATAAATGCCATGATTAACGACAAGATATTTAATCGCTTTATTGCAGAAGAGCTTGGCCTTCCGGTCTGCGAAGGAAAGGTCTGCGGCTCGATCGAAGAAATAAGACAGGAATTTCACAGGCTTACAGGGAGTCTGGGATTTTCTAAGATAATTGTTAAGGAACCCTTTGGTGCATCAGGCAAGGGACTTTATGTGCTTGAGAATGAAGGCAGGCTTGAATCGACTTTGCGGATAATCGGCAGGTTTGCAAGAAAGAATGCCGAGGCAAAATGGTTGGTGGAAGGCTGGTATGAGAAAAAAGCAGACATTAATTATCAGATATATATTGCCGGGGACGGTTCTACAAATGTCTTCTCCATAAAGCAGCAGGAGCTAAAGGACACTGTGTATATAGGATCCAGGATTCCCCCTGAGTTGACGGATGGGGAAATCAATGCAATAAGAAAATACGGAGAACAGATTGGAGGTTACTTGTACAATATCGGCTACAGAGGGGTTGCCGGGATTGATTCCATTATTACTACGGACGATGTTATTATACCTATTATCGAAATAAACGGAAGATTTACCTTATCTACTTATATATCTTTCCTGTCGAGGATAATGGAAGGAAACAAAATAGCCACTCGCTATTTCAGAGTGTCAACAAAATCACCCCTGAGCTATGGGCGACTATTGGAAATGCTTGAGAAGGAAGGCTTGGACTATGACAATGAAAAGAAAGAGGGTGTAGTAATATATACCTCAGGAACTTTTGCAGGCGGCTTTTCAGATGGAAAAGGGTTTTATTCCGGTAGGCTGTTTGCTCTTGTTTCTGCAAGTGAGGTCGAAAGGGTTAACTATTATGTAGATAGGCTGGAGAGTTTGATTGGAGGGGGTTTAAATGAGTATTGATCAAGTATCCGTAAAGGAACTATTATCAGATTTATCTATTGACTGGGATTCTAGTTCGGAAATAGACAATGACACCGATTTGAGGAATTTTGGCCTCAATTCCATAACATCAATTGAATTAATCGTCAAGCTTGAGGATGAATATGAAATAGCCATTTCGGATGATGACCTGATAATCGATAATGTATGCACAGTTAATAGAATTGTTCAATTGCTGAGTAAGTATGCTGGATAAAAGAGTTAGCTATCAAGAGAGGTGAGTAAAATGAGTATTGTTAAGCTGCCTATGGCAGAATCACCCATCGTTGGATTTCAACATATAGCATATGCTTTAAGCATAATATTAAATGACAAAGAAAGCTTACCTTGGTATTACAGTAATTATATTCAACTTGTCAGTGGGAATAGCTTCGCCACACCAATGACTTTTTATCCTAATTGGTTTGATGCAAATCCGCTCCTTTATATCCAGACATTTAAGAAGGAGATAATGAAATTTGGCAATATCGATATACACAGCTTCATTAAAGACTGTATAGACAATAAAACATATTTCTATTCAGCATTTGATGAATTCTATGTTCCCCGAAGACGTTATTACGGTAACCACCATTTTTGTCACAATTTTTTAATTTACGGATACGATTTGTCTGAGCAGGAATATATATTAATTGGTTTCGATGAACGGCGCTTTTATGGCACAACAAGTATTACCTTTGCCCAGTTTGAGGATGCTTTTTTTTCTGAGACGTCAATACCAGAGAATGTACACCTTCTCGAAAGAAAAGAAGGATATAAATATGATTTTAATCTTAAGCTCGTTTATGAGACCCTTGAGGATTATTTGTACAGAAAGAATACATCTGAAAGATACAGTAATAGCATATATGACAATAAAATAGCCGGAAGGCATTGGGGCCTTGATATCTACAAGCGTCTGAGAGAGTACTTCGAGCTGCTTATATGCGGCAATGTACTTAATGACATCAGGCTACTTCACATTCTGTATGAGCATAAAAAGGTCATGGTCTCAAGGCTGAAATATATGGAGGACAATGGTTATGTTAAGAACTGTTCATATTTACATGAAAACTATAAAAATATGGAGAACAAATCAATAGTGATGAGAAATGTTCAGCTAAAATACTCCGCCACCTCCGATAATCAGTATCTCAAGACCATTATAGATATGTTATCTGAAATGGAGCAGGAGGAGAAGGAACTGATGGAAATCCTTTTAGACAAAGTAGCTACAAGACTTGCACAAAATAATACATGAGATTCCATAATACATTAGTAAAGGCTATATGAACGTCAAACGAGCAGGAGGCTGTAACAATAATTGTTACAGCCCCCTTGTCTCCAATATGCGTTGCATACACGTACTAGAGTAAGCGCTTAGTTCATATCAATATATTTTTCGGCACGTTCAGCAATAATCTCATCTGCACCGGAAGCGCGCCAATCTGCGATAAACTCATCCCATACCTTATCGAACTGACCCTCAGCGGCTCTTACCGAATTACATGCGCCATCATTACCCTTCAAGCGCAAATCCTCAGTGTAGGGACCGGCAGCCGACAGAGTAACAGGGACTACCATAGTTGCTTCTGCATCCTTCATGGCATATTTCATAGCATCAACGATATATTGGGGATCACAAGTATAACCGTTGGCTAATGCCTTTGTAGTAGTCTCTTGATCACCTAGCCATAAGCCGTTCATAGGGATAGTCATGTCAATGTTGTTAGATGAGTTCTGAATTGATGGACCATCGGTAGGAGTAACAGCAGGGATACCATTAACTAATTTGTGGTTCTTACCTTCTTCGCCGAACTGCAGGAATTGATAAACCTCAGGTTTTGCCAGCCAATTAATATAACGGACAGCCGCTTCAGGATTCTCACTAAATGATGGAACAAAGATATTTAGGCCGGCAGCGTCGTACATCTTTTTATAGGTCTTACCCTTACTGTTTTTAAACGGATCGATGGCAACAAACTCTCCATCGGGTACATTTTCTCTCAGACCATCTAAATAGCTGGGAGAGTTACGAAAGGCCTGATCCCAGTTATGTATGAATGAGCCTACTCGTCCTGCCTTTATGTATTCCTCATTTTTAACATCGTCCTTGTACAGATAAAACTCGGGGTCAATCAAACCATCAAGGTACATCTTATTCAGGTAACGATAGCCTTCTTTTGCTCCATCGAGCATGTAATAGCGGTCAATAACCGAATTGACCCAAAGATCCTTAGGAGTCATATCGGCATTAAGGAATGAGCAAATCAGGTTCATTGCGCGATGGTGTACGTCATCTGTCATTATAAAGGGGATTACATCCGTGCCAAGTGTCTTGGCGTTATCCCTGAAGGCCACCAGAGCATTATACCAATCATCGCGGGTCTCAGGAAGAGGCAGACCCAGCTTGTCAAGCCAATCCTTGCGGATAAAGGTATTCCAACCTGCAACATTCATACGACGAGCAGGAACGGAGAAGATCTCCCCTGTTTCCATTATCTTGTTGCGCTCTATCAGACGACGCCCTGGAAGAGCTGTATCCTCTCCTAACAGAGTGTCTAAATCTGTCAGCTTATCCATAAATGAACTCAGCTCAGTCTGACCGCCCTGATCCCTAAAGAGAGCTATAAGACTGGTGCTATAGGTGTAGCAAACATCCGGTGCTGTTCCACTAGCCATGAGATTACTCAGCTGGGGTTCCTCCTCCCAGCGGGAAACTGAAACAAATTCCACCTCGATGTTTTCATCTTCAAGAAGCTTCTCTTTTATCCAATCTGTCCAGTAGTTGTCAATAGCGTTGGTCTTTCCGCCATCAGTGCCGCGATCGAAAACCTCCACCTTGATTTTGGCAAGCTCCGGTTTCTCTTCAACAACCTCTTTAGTACCTTCGGCATCCTTTGCGTCGGCTACATCCGCTGCGTCGGCTTTTGTGCTAGCAGGATCTGCAGGTCCGCTGCCGCCGCCGCAAGCTGCTATTGTCAGTAGCATGAAGCAGGTTAATAGTAGTGCCAGAGTTCTTTTCATTATATATGACCTCCTAATAATATATTTAGGCGTACCATACGCCTTGGGGAACATAATAATTTAACCTTTCACGGCCCCAATGGTCACACCGCTTATGAAATAGCGCTGAAGCCTCGGGTAGACAAGAAGGATTGGTACAGTTGCAAACATTACCGATGCTGCCTTCAGTCCCTCCGCGACCACCGGGGAAGTGAAGCCCTCTTGTGCCGCTACTTCAATAGACGCGCGGTTATTAATTATCTGATATAGCTTTAGCTGTATAGGGTGATAATCGATCCTAGTAACATACATAAGCGCATCTGAAAAGCCATTCCACCTTCCCACTGCATAGAACAAGGCCAATGTTGCCAATACAGGTTTGGAAAGCGGCAGATAAATATGCATTAAAACAGTAAATGGGCCAGCGCCATCCAACTCTGCTGATTCTCGCAGGCTTTCATGAATCCCCCAGAAAAAACTGCGAAGGATAATCATGTTGAATACACTTAGACAGCCAGGTAATATGAGTACCAAAGGATTATCTAATAGATCTAGCTGTTTCATGAGAATATAATTCGGGATGGTACCTGCATTAAAATACATTGTCAATATAATTAAGATATTTATGAAGTTCCTTCCTTTTAGGTTGTCATAGGTCAGTGGAAAAGCGCAAAGAACCGTCATAAACATTGAAAACGCTGTACAGATAACTGTCAGAATGGCTGTAAAAATCAGAGAACGCGAAAAGGCTGCATCCGAGAATACATATACATAGGACTCCCATGTAAACTCAACCGGGAGAAATGAGACCCGGTTATTTACAAGCGCATTCGGCGAACTAAGTGAACGGGCTATTATATTAATAAAAGGCAACAAATATGTAAGAATCATGAAGCAGCAAAATATTGCAATAACTATGTCAAAGGCCTTGTTCGACTTTGTTCGAAGCCTTCTATTTATCCTTCTATCTAGTATAATTTCGGTTTGACTCATTTTTATGTATCCTCCTTTACCAAATACCGCGTTCGCCAAACTTCTTAGCCAGCCAGTTGGCGGTTGTTAGGAATACTAAGCTGACTACTGACTGAAACAGACCAACGGCAGCGGTTAGAGAAAATTGCAAGCCTCTGATGCCTACACGATATACATAGGTACTGATAACATCAGCCACCTTCATAACTGAAGAGTTTTGCAAAGCGAAAGGCCTGTCAAACTCGATTCCCAGAATACGCCCCATATTCATAATCAACAGAATAATAATAGTGGAGCGTATGCCCGGCAGGGTAACATGCCAAACTTTTTGAAATCTACCGGCGCCGTCAATTTCTGCAGCTTCGTATAGCTCTGTGTTTATGCCTGTGATGGCAGCCAAGTAAATAATAGTGTTCCAACCCACTTCCTTCCAAAGCCCTAAAAGCGCATAAGTGCCTATCCATAAGCTTTCTTTGCCTAAAAATTCAATTGGTTCGAAACCCGCATTGATGAGAAAAGTATTTATAACACCTGATTTTGGGGCTAGAAGCTGGAATGCGATACCACTGATAATAATCCATGATAAGAAATGCGGAAGATATATGATGGTCTGTGTTATGCGTTTTAGGCGCTTGTATACCACCTCATTGAGAAGAAGCGCAAGTATAATCGGCATGGGAAAGCCAATAATCAAATCAAGAATATTCAGACCAAGAGTATTCCGCAGAGAAAGCCAGAAATCCTTTGAGGCAAATGCCTTCTGAAACCAAACAAATCCTGCCCACTCAGATTCCCATACTCCTTTAAACATATTATAATTTTTAAAAACCATAACAATGTTTGTCATTGGAACATATCGAAAAACGATGAAATATGCCAATGGCAGTAGTAACATCAAGTACAGTGACCAAGTACGTCTGAAATAGCTCCGGCGCTTAGAAACTCTCTTTGCAACCAGTGCTTCAGAATTAACGCTCAATGTAACCCCCTCCTTTTTCGAAAAAGCTAAGAACAAGAGCTCTACGATTTTGGACAAGCTGAACAACGCAAAAGTTAATTTATAGACCTTCTACTAATTTTATCTAATTAATACATTAATTCAATTAATAAACCAAACAAACCTTGTAATTTTCATGGGTGTTTATTGAGTTTTCTTAGCATTCATGCTATTATCTGAATGGGGAGGGGTTTGTGTGAATGAACATGATTTTAATAACATTGTCGTCGATATAGTGTATTGCAATCATAGAATAAGCACTTCCTCATGGGAAATAGCAATGCGGGTAAACCATTTTGTTGATGTGACATATATCGTATCCGGTGAAGCAATTTATACAGTTGATGATGTTTGCTACAAAGTACACGCCGGCGATTTGGTTTGTGTGCCAAAGGGCAGCCGGGAATCTGCTTTTGCTACCTGTGGCAAGCTGGACTGCTATGGTGTAAATGGCGATATTTATAGTCTCTCAGGCGGAGAGATTTCCCTTCCATTCCAGATAGTGTCACACATCGGTATTCGACAGGATATTATAGCTCTTTATCAGGATTTATATGCCGCATGGCTTCTACGTGACCCGGGCTATAAGTTAAAAGCAAGATCGATCTATATGCAGATTCTGCTGAAGTTCTATCAGCTTGTATGGCACAGTGATTACCAGAGTAACTACGACAAGCGCATTAAGAAGGTACTGCGCCATATAATTGACCATTATAATGAGCCTCTTACTGTTGGTGAGATGGCAAGGATGACAAATCTCAGCACTCTCTACTTCGGAAACCTCTTCAAGCAGGAAACCGGCCAGACCTTTCGACAATATCTCAGGGCAATCAGGCTCAATCAAGCTGAAAATATGCTTAACAATGGCATATATAACGTGAGCGAAACAGCTGCCGAATGCGGGTTTTCAGATGTCTTTTATTTCAGTAAGGTATTCAAGGAACAACGTGGTCTAACTCCCTCAGAGGTAGTAAAGTCTAAGCGAAAATGAACAGCATACATCCCCATCCCCGCTATGCAACACAATGCGAATAGTATATAATTACTGTGGGCTTTCAAAGCTGACGGTTCAGCATAAATAGTTTATTTGGGTAGTTGCTACATACACTATATAAGACTATGTCGGGGGTTAGCATGATAAGGGATATTATTGAAAGCATACGGGAAAATCCGGTAATACCGGCGGTTAGAAGAGAGGAAGATATACAGGAGGCAGTCCTGAGCGAGGCTCTTACCATTTTCATTCTGAATGGCGATATATTTAACATTAGTAAAATGGTAGATAGCATAAAGGAAAGTGGTAAAAATGTTTTTATACATATCGATTTCCTGGAGGGCCTTGGCAGGGACGATCGGGCAATAGATTATATCGCGGAGAAAGTCAAACCAACCGGAATTATCAGCACAAGAAGCAGCAGCATAAAATATGCAAAGAAAATTGGTGTGTTCACTATCCAAAGATTTTTCCTAATCGACAGTCATTCGTATGAAACTACCGTCAAGACCATCCATACTATTGGCCCAGATATAGTGGAAATTATGCCTGCCGTAATGCCTGCTGTTATATCAAGAATATGTCAAGAGATCTCAGTGCCGGTAATAGCAGGCGGTATGATTCAAACAAAGGAAGAAATAATTGAGATCCTAAAATCCGGTTCGATTGCGGCATCGACCGGGAAAAAATCACTTTGGAACTTGTAGTATTGTATTAAAAAATAAACTGTGTTATTATAATAGTGTGAATGTGCGGAGAATAGGAGCCACATTCAAGCGAGAGCACAATGCTCTTGTTTGGGTGTGGTTTTTGTATTTATAGGTATAGCGAATAGAATAAGTATTCGGAGAATTGGAGTCGAATTTGAACGGGAGCATAAAGCTTCTGCTTAAGTCCGGCTTTTTATTTTTTTGGCGTTTAGGGGGACGGTTCTCTCGTTTTAAGGGGACGCTTCTCGCAATTAACGATTGGAGGGTGAAAAGTGGTTTATGATGTATTAATCATCGGGGCTGGTGTTATCGGTACATTGATAGCCAGAAAGCTATCGTTTTATGATCTCAATGTATGTATTCTTGAAAGAGAAGCAGATGTTGCAGTGGGCAGCAGTAAGGCAAACAGCGGGATTGTGCATGCAGGCTATGATGCTGTACCGGGCACCCTGAAAGCAATACTTAATGTAAAGGGCAATATATTATTTGACAAGGTCTCCAAAGAATTGGATGTTCCTTTTAAGAGAATCGGTTCTCTCGTAATTGCCTTTACACAATCAGATAAGGATAAGCTGCAAATGCTTTATCAAAGAGGGCTTGAGAACGGAGTGAGCGATCTAGAGATATTGAATTCAAATGCAGAAATTTCTCACCTGGAGCCAAATATCTCCTCCGAGGCCATCGGCGCGCTTTATGCCCCATCGGCAGGCATTACATGCCCATATGAACTGGCGGTTGCCGCCGTAGAAAATGCTGTCGAAAATGGCGTAGAGCTAAAGCTGCAAACTCAGGTAAACGACATTAAGCACATAAACGGTCTGTTTCATATCGAAACAAATAGGGGGACGGTTCTCTCAAAATATGTTGTTAATGCAGCCGGACTTTACTCAGATAATGTAGCGCAGATGGCAGGAGACCATGCTTTCAGCATTAAGCCCAGAAAGGGCGAATACATGCTTCTTGACAAGAGCCAAGGAGAAATTGTGAACAAAGTAATTTTCCAGACTCCCACTCCTTCAAGCAAGGGAATCCTTGTTACACCGACAGTCGACGGCAATCTTCTTATTGGTCCAACGGCATTAGATATTGACGATAAAGAAGATTTTTCGACAACTGCTGCCGGTATGAATGAAGTCACTCAGGGGGCTTTAAAGAGCGTTCCTGCAATAAATACCAGGCAAGTAATCACCTCCTTTGCAGGATTGAGAGCTGTACCCTCAACAGGCGACTTTATAATAGAATACTCCCCTAGTACAAAGCGATTCATACATGTAGCCGGGATAGAATCCCCCGGTCTGACAGCTGCTCCGGCTATAGCGGAATATGTGGCACAGCTGCTGAAAGGGGCTGACTTGGATTTCGTAAACAAAAAGGATAGCAAAAGCCAAAGAAAATCCATAGTCAGGTTTAGCGAAGCATCAGACGAAGAAAAAATGGATTTGATTAAAAGCAATAAGCTCTATGGCAATGTAATTTGCCGGTGCGAGACAGTTACGGAAGCTGAGATCGTCGAATCAATAAGAAGGCCCGCCGGTGCTACTAACCTCGATGCGGTCAAGCGCAGAACAAGATCCGGTATGGGCCGCTGTCAGGGAGGCTTCTGTACACCGAGAATTATTGAGATTCTTTCTCGGGAGCTGGCTATACCAATGGAAAACACGACTAAAAACGATAAAGACTCTCTTCTGCTGGATAGAAGAACAAAGGAGGTTGAATAAATGCGAGAAGCCGACCTTGTTGTAATAGGCGGCGGTCCGGCCGGAATGGCTGCCGCTGTTGAAGCCGCACGAAATGGCGTTGAAAAAGTTATTATTCTAGAACGAGACCACACTTTAGGCGGAATATTGCCCCAATGTATTCATAATGGCTTTGGCCTTCACCTGTTCGGAGAGGAGCTAACTGGTCCCGAATATGCAGACAAATTTATTAAGCAGGTAGAGGAATTGAATATAGATGTCAAGTTGAATACCATGGTGCTTGATATTACTCAAAGCAGGATTGTAACAGCCGTAAACAGCCAGGATGGCCTAATAAAAATCAAGGCCGGGGCAATTGTATTAGCGATGGGCTGTAGAGAAAGGACACGCGGGGCGTTGAATATTCCCGGGACGCGCCCTTCCGGTATTTATACGGCCGGGACGGCTCAACGGCTTGTTAATATAGAAGGGTATATGCCAGGCAAGAAGGTAGTAATCCTTGGGTCAGGTGACATTGGTTTAATAATGGCACGCAGAATGACTCTGGAAGGTGCGCAGGTTAAGATGGTATGCGAGCTTATGCCTTATCCGGGCGGTTTGAACAGGAATATTGTTCAGTGCCTGAAGGATTTCGATATTCCCCTCCGTCTGGGGCATACTGTTGTCAACATTCACGGCAAGGCTAGGCTTGAAGGGGTTACCATTGCCAAGGTGGATGAGAAGGGCAAAGCTATTGCCGATACTCATGAATTTGTTGAGTGCGATACCCTGCTGCTATCCGTCGGCCTGATACCGGAGAATGAAATATCGAGGGACGCCTCGATTACTATTGACGATGTAACGGCGGGACCGGTTGTCAACGAAAGTGCCGAGACTTCTGTTCCGGGAATATTCGCATGCGGGAATGTGGTATATGTGCATGACCTTGTGGATAATGTCACAAATAATGGCTACATAGCGGGTAGGAATGCAGCCAGGTACCTTAAGGAAAGGGCAGGCGATACAGTAAAGGCCAATGCCAATATCCTACAGGTAAGGCCGGGGCAGGGAGTAAGGTGCGTTATACCCCAGCTGGTACACGGCAACTGCCCGGAGGATGTAACACTTTCCTTCAGAGTAGATGGCATTTACCGGGATGTCATGATAGAAGCCAAAGCAGATAATCAGGTCATAAAGTCTGTAAAAAAGAGAATAACGACACCCGGGGAAATGGAAAGCATTACACTTTCGAGGGAAATGCTGCAAAGTATTGAGTCCGGGAAGATTGAAGTGTGCTTGTCATCACTAGAAAGAAAGGGGGATTAGTAATGTCTAAAAACACGGAGTTAACATGTATCGTTTGCCCACTTGGCTGCAAATTATCTGTTCTTCAGGGTGAGGACGACAGTATCATTGAAATAAGCGGTCATAGCTGCAAACGAGGCCTTAGCTATGCGCAGACGGAATGTATCAATCCCGAAAGAGTCATCACTACAACCGTTAGGATAAGAGGCGGACAGATGCCGCTTGTATCAGTCAAGACCGATAAGCCGATTCCAAAAACACTCATGATGAAGTGTATGAAAATAATCAATAGAATTGAAGTAATGGTACCCGTTAAGGTCGGAGACACCATTTTAGAGAACATCCTCGAAACAGGTGCAAATCTTGTCGCCACAGGAAACGCAACATGATGAGAACTGTGCCCTTGAATAGAGAACTGTCCCCTTGAACAAAAGGGACTGTCCCCAAACTGATTGAGAGGACTGTCCCCGAGTGAACCTATCTAAAATAGTATCCGGGCTACTTTAGGCTTTTGACATAGTCGGCAATTGCTTTGCCGGCTAAAGCGCCCTGCCCTACAGCAACAGAAATCTGTTTGAAGCCGCTGGCACAATCTCCGGCAGCGAAAAGTCCTGGCAGATTTGTCTGTTGATTCTGGTCGGTCACTACAGTATTGCCCTGCGTCAGTATGCCTAGCTTTCGGGCAAAATCAATACTTGAAGCGCTCTCATATGCCACAAATACCCCATCAATTTGCTCGCTGGTACCATCAGCAAAAAAGATTCTCTCCAGAAACTCAGACCCATCAAGCTTAGATATCTGCCGCGTCTCCACCCTAAACTGTTTTGCCTCATCTTCATATTTACTGCTCATCTCCAGCTGCTTGCCATTAGTATAAATTGTAAGGTCCTTCGTAAACCTAAGCAGTTCAATTGCCTCGCTTATGGCATAGTCCTTGTTGCCCAGCACCCCGACCTTTAGATTGTTATAGAAAAAGCCATCGCAGGTCGAACAATAGCTGACACCCTTTCCTTCGAGCTTTACCAGGTTCTCGATTCTTATTGTCTTACTTGGTGCACCCGTCGCAAGCAATAGGGCTTTAGCGGAATATTGGGTTTTTACTGTTGCCACACTGAAATGATCATCTTTTTCGATGGAGATAACCTCATCGTCAACTACCTCTGCCCCAAGCCGTTTAACCTGTTTCTCTCCCTCTGTCAATAAATAACTGCCACTGATAGTCTCAGAAAATCCGAGATAATTATCAATTTTATCAGCCTTGAATAATTTGCTGTCATTTCCCCCGATAATAAGAGTTTTTAAGTTGAATCTAACTGTGTAAAGAGCTGCTGACAGGCCTGCAGGCCCCTTCCCAATAATAATAACGTCATACATGGCGAAAAATCCTTTCATATGTAGTCATTTGCCGAATATCCCAGAATCGGCCGAATTCACCGAAAACACTTAACTGCTTATGTAGCACTATATCATTATATAGTATACACCTGTTTGAGGGTGGGCAAACGAAAAAATTGTGTACAGCTGTAACAACAAGCAGTCATTTTTCATATTATGTCAATGAAGACGGTTTATGGCGCTGGGGAAATAATAGAAATATTTCTACAAAACTATTGTACAAGGAGGGATAGTATGTCAAACATTGAATGTCCCGGCAGGACAAACGATTGCACACTCCTTTTCTTTATCCTAATATTTTTACTGCTCTTCTATGATAATAGTGCAATCGGGCTTTTTAGGACAGGAAAGCTTTGCACAAATACATGCGGCAGAAATGACTCACTACTGTTTTTCATATTGATATTCCTAAAGCTCTTCTATTGCTGAACAAGCATTACAGCTCACCAGATGAATACCCAAGGAAAAGAGATAAGCAGTGGGGAAATAATGTAGTAACATTTATATGACGGCCTTCATAGAATATAGATAGAGTATGCTGCTATCCATATTTGCCGGAGGCTGTCTTATGGCTTTTTCTGATAATTTGTCCGGGGTTGTAAGAAGGATTTATGACGATGGACTTGACGAGGTTCTTGTCTTTGCAATAATTTTTATCATCATTCTCCTAACCGGAAAGGGATCTGAAGAGGAAGATAATCTGGGCATTGTGCCGATCGTGATTATTGCTGTATTCCTTTTGATATTCTATCTGACGAATAGGACAGAGGAAGGTCGGCCTCAATAGCAATCCATGTTAACAACTGCAATGCTTTCAAAATATGAGGAGGTAGATTCATGTCAAGTAATCTTAACAAAAAATTATCGGAACTGTTGGGGAAAATGGACGATAAGGTGCTGCAGACCAAGATTAACGCCGCTGTTGAAATGCTCAAAAACGGAGACAGCGATGACCTGGCCAAAAAGCTCAATAAAGTCAACAAGAATGAACTAATGTCGAAGCTAAATGAGATAGATGAAAGCCGGCTTAAGGATTTGAACCTAAACAAGGCCGAATTGCGGCAAAAGATGAGTAGCATAGACCTGGACGCCGTAAAGAAAATGCTTGGCGAAAATGGGCCTGAGATTATTGACAAAATTAAAGACATTATTGATTAGAATTTGAATATATTATTAGTGCCTGGGGTTTGGGGGGATTAAGTAATGAGTGAAGATCTTGCTAGGAAGATCCAACAAATTGCACAAGTTTTAAATCAGGAAGAGCTTCCCGATAACATGAAGGAGCTTGTAGCCTTACTGGCATCGTCCCTGGACAAAAAAACAGACAAGGGGGACGCTTCTCTCTCGGGGGACGGTTCCCTCGCTAATAACTGCGCGGATAGTAGGGACGGTTCTCTCACAGGAAGCCTCGTAGGAGACGGTTCTTTCATAGGGGACGGTTCTTCAAACATGAACAATTCTAAAGCCAGCGAAGAAACAGTACACGACAACTCTAATGTAAATTCTGACATGATAAATACTGCCAGGAAGGCCATGTCTCGAATTAATTCAACAAACGACCCCCGAATAAATCTACTTCAAGCGATAAAGCCTTTTATGAATAACAAAAGGCAGGGTAAAATCAGCAACTGCATCCAGATATTGCAGCTAGCCGGTTTAACCAGATTGCTTAACGATCATGAAAAATAGGAGAGGTGATCTGGATGCCTTATAGAAGGCCCATGACCGGTACAAAAAAATACATATCTCAATTCTATAATCCAATCCCCTCCTACTCAATGAATTACAGTGGGGCTCCCCTTAATAAGGAAAAGACCTTCTTCGGCATCCCGCTCCCCAATGAGAAGGAAGCACCAGGCATTAATGGCGCAAATGCCTGCAAAACATTCACATCTCCCCTATACGCTATTACGCGTTTCATACAAAAAAACATTAAAATAGAAGAAATCATCCTAATCGGGCTTATTATTCTTTTGCTCGACGAAGCTTTTGAAGATGATCTTCTTCTCATTGCTCTAGTTTATATTCTGCTTTTCTGAATAAATTTGATATGAATACAGAAAATAAGAACGGTCCTATAATTTGCAAAAACGAATTTTTGTAAGCTGTATTAATGTTGCAAAGGAGAAAACACAAAAATGCAAAAGAAATCTTTTTTTCTGATTTTAACAACAATATTTGTTACTATTGCTCTGCTCTTATATATGCACCTTTCAAGCATGCCTGAAAACAGCGTTTCTGTCCTTTCAGGATATGGCTCATCTGGCGAGGAGGTTTACAAAATACAGTCTCGCCTATTGTCCTGGGGGTATTACAATGGAGATGTAGATGGCCAATATGGCTATTTAACATATAGCGCAGTTAAGAACTTCCAGGCAAAGAACGGATTAGTTGTGGATGGAATAGCCGGCCCCCAAACCCTTGAAGCTCTAGGACTTCCAACAGGTGTGCAGCGAACAGGCAATCAGGATCAGGGCGGCAATACACAAGCAGATAGCGGCGATTTATATCTTCTTGCCCGGTTAATCCATGGTGAAGCGCGCGGAGAGCCATATGAAGGGAAGGTTGCTGTCGGTGCAGTCGTCCTTAACAGAACCAGGGATTCAAGATTTCCGAGCACAATTGCTGGAGTGATATATCAGCCTGGTGCCTTTGATGCTGTATACGACGGGCAGATAAATATACCTCCGGATGCCAGTTCAATTAACGCTGCCAGGGATGCTCTAAATGGGTGGGATCCCTCATACGGCTGTGTATACTATTACAATCCGTCCACTGCAACCAGTTCATGGATATGGACGAGGCAGATTGTCCTATCCATAGGCAAGCACAATTTTGCGATGTAAAACTATCTCACATTATCTACAGGCCCCGAGGGGTTCTTGTAAAAATGGACTAGGTAAACTGCCAGCGTCGTGAAAAAAGCCGTTGTAAATAGCCAACCTGTGACATAACGCAATATCTGGCTATCAAATGAATAGATTAAGTAAATCACAATGGCAAACACAATATCAAAAATCAGCAAACCAAGAGCCAAACGCCAGAACTTACAGTCGGCTATTGCCTTTCCGATCCTAAAGGGCTTCTCAACACCTGTTGATGCCGCAATATACCACATGTAAATATAGGCCGAAAAAAATGAAAGACACATGAAAAAGACCCCAATAGTCACAATGTCCAGGAAAGCAGCCGCAATAAGCAAATCGGGTTTTGTGGTCATCGCCGCTCTAGTAACAATGATAGCAGGAACGGATGAAATTAACAGGAAAACAGCTAGCAATAGAGAAACTAATGCTGTTAATAGAGCCATGGGGAAGAATTTGAAGAAATATTTCTTAATGCCCTCAGCAAACAGCCCTTTCTTGCGCTGACCTTTTCCTATACCATCATCTACTAAAAGCAAAAATCCCGGCAGTAGAAGTCCAATAGCTACAGAGCCTATCCCTGTAAGTGCTGCAAGCAATATGAGTATTGTCGGTATATTGTCCTGATCGGTCACCATATGTACAATAGAAAGAACACTGTCAAAGAAACCCCCACCCGCCATGTTGATTACCCCGATAATCATTGCCATAAGAGGAATGAAGGCATTGAAAATGGCTGCCGCCAACATAATCGAGGCAATTATTATCAATATCGGCGGCTGCTTGATGACAGCCCGAAATGTTGTCCTAATAATATTCATGCATGTCCTTCTTTCAATTTAATTCTTTGGCTCCTACATCATAAAGCTGTCACGATACGACTCTAAATTGTCAGTTTTACAGCGTTCGAATCTCCTAAACGCCCCTCATACTAAGGCTGATTCTCTTCTTAACAGCATCTACCGATAAGACCCTTACCTTAACAATATCTCCAACCGACACAACATCCATCGGATTTCTAACAAATTTGTCAGCCAGCTCGGATATGTGCACAAGACCATCCTGATGCACACCAACATCGACAAAGGCTCCAAAATCCGCCACATTCCTCACCGTACCGGTCAATACCATTCCGACCTTCAAATCTTCAATATCCAGCACATCAGTGAGCAAAATCGGCTTGGGTAAATCGTCCCTGGGGTCAATCCCCGGCTTCATCAGCTCGCTAATAATATCACGCAGCGTCGGAATTCCCACTCCTACCGACTGCGCAACATCTGCCAGCCCCCGCCTTTCAACCTCCTTCGGCAGGTCTGCCAATTTTCTGTCCTGTACGTCCTCAAGCATGTAGCCCAATAGCTTCAAAAGCTTCTCCGCGGCCGGGTAAGCCTCGGGATGAACAGCAGTATTATCGAGTATGCTCTTCCCATCACGAATTCTCAAAAAGCCTGCACACTGCTCAAAGGTCTTATCTCCAAGCTTCTTGACCTTCTTCAATTCCTGCCTGTTCTTGAAGCGTCCATTACTTTCCCTGTATTCCACAATATTTTTTGCAACTGCTGAGCTGACCCCTGAGACAAAGGATAATAATGATGGCGATGCAGTATTAAGGTCAACGCCTACGCTGTTGACGCAATCCTCTACTACCCCTCCAAGGGTCTCACCTAACCTCTTTTGGTTCATGTCATGCTGATATTGTCCAACGCCTATAGCCTTCGGGTCGATTTTAACAAGCTCAGCCAGCGGATCCTGAAGCCGTCTGGCAATTGAAACCGCGCTTCTGAGCGAAACATCAAACTCTGGAAACTCTTCCGCTCCAAGCTTTGAAGCCGAATACACAGACGCACCGGCCTCGCTTACCAGCATATAATAAACCTTTCTGGATGCCTTCTTCAGTAAATCAGCGACAAAAATCTCCGATTCCTTTGATGCCGTACCATTTCCAATTGATATTATGTCAACACTAAATCTCTCGATCAGCTTAAGAATAACCTTCTCAGACTCTTCCACCCTACTTTGAGGCGGCGTTGGATAAATTACAGTAGTTGCCAGGACCTTACCGGTATCATCTACAACGGCAATTTTGCAGCCTGTACGATATGCGGGATCCAAGCCCAGTACAACTCTGCCTTTTACAGGGGGCTGAAGCAATAGATTTCTCAAATTCTCGGCAAAGACCTTCATTGCCTGCTCCGCTGCCAACTCAGTCAGCTCATTCCTCACTTCATTTTCTATTGAGGGTGCGATAAGACGTTTATACGAGTCTTCAACAGCATTCTCAACATATTTCGATGTAATGGATCGATTTCTCTTCACATACTTTGCCTTCAGATACTCAGTAACCAGCTCATCGGGCATTTCGATATGTACCTGCAGAAAGGCTTCCTTCTCGCCCCTATTTATAGCCAATATTCTATGCTTCGCAATCTTTAATACAGGCTCCCTGAAATCATAATACATCCTATATACGGAGTCCTCCTCCTTGGCCGCCTTCGACACCATGGTGCCCTGCTTAAAGAACATCTCTCTGATAGCCTTCCTGCTTTCCGCACTATCAGCTACTTCCTCTGCGATAATATCCATAGCCCCGAGAAGGGCCTCTTCAGTATTGCTTACTCCCTTCTCCTCGTCAACAAAAGGCAAGGCGGTTTCATGGATATCACCCTGCAAGATATTCTGATCGAGCAATACCTTTGCCAGCGGCTCCAGCCCTCTCTCCCGCGCAATAGAGGCTCTCGTTCTTCTCTTGGGCTTAAACGGCCTATATATATCTTCTATTTCACGCATACTTTCACAGGCATCCAGTGCAGCTGAAATCTCGGGTGTCAGCTTTTCCTGTTCATCAATAAGCCTCTTGACATCATCCCTTCGCTCTTGCATACTCCGTAAATAAACCAGTCTTTCATGCAATTCTCTGAGTACCTGATCATCCAGCTCGCCGGTCAGTTCTTTCCTGTACCGTGCAATAAATGGAATGGTACAACCTTCATCCACAAGCTTAATTGTATTTTCAACCTGAAAGGGCTTAATTTTAAATTCCCGAATCAATTGAGCCGCTATATCCGCCATGCTTTTACTCCTTATTAATCTGTTCTATATTACTTCATGCCACCTTAGCTGCATTAAGTATCAGTCGGCATATTCTTCAGCACCTCGACACATTGCTACAATACTTGTGCCAGTGCTTCCAAAGAGTCAAACACGAAGTCCGGCTTCACATCTGACATCTCCAAATTCCGCAAGGATGTCTCACCTGTCAGCACTAGGATACCGGTTATTCCATTATTGACCGCAGTAGCTATATCCGTATAAAGCCTGTCCCCAACAAATACAAGCTCCTCATTCTCCATCCCGGTTATCAGCTTTATCATCTCAACCGTTTCTGCGAAGGGCTTCCCAAGGTACTTAGGCTTAGCACCGGTGGAAGCCTCCACCATCGCACACATCGCGCCGCAGTCCGGTATGAAGCCATCCTCCGTCGGACAATTCAAATCCATATGCGTTGCAAGAAACAGAGCCCCGGCTCTTATGAAGGAACAGGCACAAGACACTTTTTCATATGTCAATGTGGTATCGAAGCTCATCACAACAATATCCGGCTTATCATCCACCAGCCTGACTCCACTGTTAACAAAGCTGTCCCTGAGCAAATCTGTCCCAACCAGATAAACACTCGACTGCGCATAATTCTCAAGAAGGTACTTTATAGTGACATCGCCCGACGTTGCAATTTTTGCCTCCTCCACAAAGCATCCCATCCCGGCTAGCTTATCTTTGTAGAATTCACTGGTGCGAGAAGAATTGTTCGTAAAGAACAGGAAGTCCCTGCCCGTATTATGCAGCTTTTCAAGAAAACCCAAAGAACCATCAATCAGCTTGCTTCCAAGATAAAAGGTCCCATCCATATCCAGCACAAAAAGCTTTTTCTTTTTCAACTCAAGATATTTATCAGTCATATAATCTCCTGGTCAGTATTTCTGCGCACTCATCCATCCTTCCATTATCATAGCATAATTGCAGCAAGGTATACTTCTTCCTTGAATGCACCGCATTCTTAATAGAATCCAGAAATAACTCGCGGCTAATGCCCAGTTGAGCAGGGCTTGTAGGAGCCCCAATCTTTTCAAGCAATCCAGCTACATATGCAACCGAAGGATAGCTGATGCCAGCCGGAACCAGCTCGGCAACTAACTCATAGAGCATTGCAGTAATAACGGTGCCGACTCCGACGGAATTACCATGAAGCGGATGCTCCCTGCCTGCTTCAATAGCCTTCACATCCCAATAATGAGCAAGTATATGCTCCATTCCTGAAGCCGGTCTTGTTTCCCCGGCAAGCCCGATACATATGCCGGTCAGCAACAAAGCTTCGATCAGGCAGCCAATCGCATGTTCGTCTTTGTTAAACAATCCGCCGGTGCTTTCGACACATTTATCAACAGCCTTTTGCACCAGCCCGGCAATAGCCTCGCAGTAATACTCCCCAGTCAACGCGTTCGAAAGCTGCCAATCAGCCAATGCAGTAATCTTGCCAAGAACATCACCAAATCCCGCTTGAATCATTATCATCGGTGCATCTCGCATAACCGAAAGGTCTGCAAATATGGCGCTGGGATACTTCCCGGGAATACTAGTCTTCTTTCCGTTTATAACAAGAGCAGAGGTAACAGAGGCGTAACCGTCCATTGATGGCGCTGTTCCAATAATTGCATAGGGCTTGTTAGTCCTGAAACTGATAATGCGGGCGATATCATTCAACACACCGGAGCCTACTACAAGAATATATGAATCATCCTGATCCATCTCTATCAGGAGTCTTCCGATTGAGCTCTCGTCGGGCAATAAATCATGTGCTCCCGGCTCAAAGGTAAATGGATTCAGGTGAAAACCTTCTGCAATAAGCCGCTCAACGACTGATTTACCCAAGGCCTTGTTGGTGTTGTGATCAGATAAGACAAAAATCTTCCCATCACGATAAGGCATGAGTGTTTCAATAACATCCTCCATAACGCTGCCACTTCGCACGATCATTTTCTCTATATCAACACCATGGGGCCTCCCACAGGAACACTCGAAAACTGTACCCGGCATTTCTTCAATGCTCATGCTGAATATGTCTTTTATATCCTTGACCTTTTTATTGTCCATATCCTTGTCCCTTTCTAATAACTATGGTCATTGTCCATAATAAGCATTTGCTCCATGCTTCCTCAAAAAGTGCTTATCCAGCAGTTCATCCTGTACGGGCCTCATATATGGATTCAAGGTGCGTGATACATATGACATTTTGGCAATCTGCTCGAGTACCACGCTGTTATGAACTGCATCATGCTCATCCTTGCCCCAGGTGAAAGGTCCATGGCTTGCAACAAGTACGCCGGGCACCTGTAAAGGATCTCTGCCAATAAACGTTTCAATGATTACCTTTCCCGTCTCTGCTTCATAATCGCCCTTAATTTCTTCTGAATTCAAAGGACGAGTACAGGGTATATCCCCATAAAAATAATCTGCATGTGTCGTACCATAGCATGGTAGGCTCAACTGAGCCTGGGCCCATGCAGTCGCCCACATGGAATGGGTATGCACAATTCCGCCGATACCAGGAAATGCCCTATACAATGCCAAATGTGTCGGTGTATCCGATGAAGGCTTATATTTCCCCTCCACAACGTTTCCTTCCATATCCAATACAACCATGTGCTCGTCCTTCATATCCTCATATCGAACACCGCTTGCTTTAATCACAACAAGCCCCTTGTCCCTGTCTATGCCACTTACATTTCCCCATGTATAAACCACAAGCTCACGCTTAGGCAGCTCTAAATTAGCCTCCAAAACACTACGTTTAAGACTCTCAAGCATATGTCATCACTCCTTTGAGCAAAATTCGTACACATAAACTTTATCACACCTGCCACCCACAGTCCATAGTAGTTGGGGACAGTTCTCAAATAGTCATGGGTAGTCATGGGGACAGTTCTCAAATGCTGAACATAATTATGCTAATTTTGGTTCATAGAAGATCAAATGCGCTTATGGGACCTTTGATTTCCGTTATTTGTGTTTGTGGCAATACCACCTTTCTTGGGCTATCAACGATAAATTCAAGAGAAATGAATCAAGATTGGTTTTCTTTAAAGGAAAAATAAAAGGGAATGCTTCCCAAAAATTATATCATGCAGTGACCAGCATCATATGTTTTTCAAGAAACGTTCCCTATGTTATGAGCACTTCTCGTTTTTTAAGAACTGTCCCCTATTTGAGAACCGTCCCCTATATCGTGCCCATCTTTCCTATCAGCGGGATTTACCGCCCTTAGGACTAACAGATTTTTCAAAACGTCCTTCACCTGCATTCTCCCCCAGCTGGTCATTGCTGGCGGAAGGCTTACCCTTTTTATTTGCACTACTTGACTTTCCTTTTTTGGCCATCAGACATCCTCCTTTCATAATCGCAAATATTTAGCATCCCAGCTTGCTTGTTATTATTGAAACCAGGCCAAGCTAAATTTATTATTTGCATTTATATGAAAATTATGTCTGAATAATTAATATGCTCTTCTTAACTGTGCTCCACCCAATCAAAACTGCGACCGACTGCCTTTTCCCATCCACGCAACAGCTCCCGGCGCTGTTTCTCATCCATATTAGGCGTAAATATCACATCACTGTTTCTTTTCTCCTTAATCTCAGCCTTACTCTTCCACATCCCCGTAGCAAGCCCGGCTAAATAGGCAGCTCCAAGAGCGGTTGTCTCTGCATTCAAAGGACGGTAGACACGCTTCTTCAATATATCAGCCTGAAACTGCATAAGAAAGCTGTCACGGCTGGCACCCCCGTCCACATTAAGCTCCTCAATAGTAATACCGGTATCCTGCTCCATAGCCTTCACCAATTCGTAGCTCTGGTAAGCTATTGATTCCTGTGCCGCACGGATGATATGCTCCTGTTTAGTACCCCGCGTAATCCCAAAGATACTGCCCCGTGCGTACATATCCCAATAAGGCGCTCCAAGACCGGTGAAGGCAGGCACAAAATAGACTCCTCCGGTGTCCTTGACCTTTTTAGCATAATATTCTGCATCACGGCTCTCTCTAATAAAACGCATCTCATCTCGAAGCCATTGAATAACTGCACCAGCCACAAAAACACTGCCTTCCAATGCATACTGAGCTTTCCCGTCAAGTCCAATGGAAATAGTTGTGATTAGGCCATTCTTACTTTCACACATTGTGTCCCCGGTATTCATTAGCAGAAAACAGCCTGTTCCGTAAGTGTTCTTTGCCTCACCCCCTTCAAAGCAACACTGGCCAAACAAGGCGGCCTGCTGATCACCTGCTATGCCTGCAATTGGAACCTCTATTCCCTCTATTGATGCGTAGCCATAAACATCACTTGAATTTCGCACCTGCGGGAGCATTGCCCTTGGGATTCCAAGCTCTTTGAGCATTACTTCGTCCCACTCCAGCCTCTTTATATTATAGATCATCGTACGAGAAGCGTTTGTGTAATCGGTGACATGTACCTTTCCCCCTGTAAGATTCCAAATAAGCCAACTGTCTACCGTACCAAAGAGAATCTCGCCACGTTCCGCGCGCTCCCTGGCCCCTTGCACATGATCAAGAATCCATTTAATCTTTGTTCCGGAGAAGTAGGCATCGGGCACAAGCCCCGTAGCTTGACGAACATATTCGCTTAAACCTCTTGCCCTCAGCTCCTCAACTGCATCCGCGGTACGGCGGCACTGCCAGACAATAGCATTATATATGGGACAGCCTGTTTTTTTATCCCAAACAATTGTAGTCTCCCGCTGATTGGCGATACCAATGGCGGTAATATCGCTCACGCTGACTCCACTTTTGGCAATAACCTCCTCCAGAACACTCAGCTGGGATGATAATATCTCCATGGGATTGTGCTCAACCCAGCCTTCCCTAGGATAAATCTGGGGGAACTCCCTTTGGCAGATACTCACAATTTTCTGCTCCTTATCAAATAGAACCGCACGAGAACTTGATGTTCCCTGGTCCAGTGCCAGTATATATTTCCCCATATCTCTACGCCCCTTCTGTATTTGATAATTACATAGCTTATGCACTTATTATACATGGTTTTCGTGTAAGTAGATTGGCCGCATGCCGGACATACCTGCAAAAAAAGGACCTACAGGTCCTTTTACAAGCTTTATCAAACAGTATACTTTAATTTTCAACGTTTTCTATCGCACCATCGAGCTGTTCGGAGCCTTCCGTCTGTGTATTCTGCGTCTGTGTGCTCTGCGTCTCCACATTCTCCTTTTCGGCATTCTCCTTCTGTGAGCTTCCCTCATCAGCCTTTTCCTTCTTAGCATTCTTTTCAGCCCATTGAGCCGCTTCCCTAATCTTCGCCTGGTGCTTTGGATCAACCTTGTTATTATAGTGATTTCGGCTATTGAGGAAATGAATATCGAAAACTCCATCCATATTGTTGCCTTTAACCGCATCGAAGTTGGTACCGCGTTTATAGCCGCCACTCCTTGATGCTATCGTCTTATTCGCTTGATACTTGTCCATTCCCGCATGAGGGTAGCCCGTCATACAAGCGGCAATGTCATAACCATCAACCTTCACAATAACTGCTCTTCTTTCCCAGCTCCACTTACCACTGAATACTTCCTTCATAATAGCGGTATCGGCTTTTGTAAGCGTCTCACAATCAGCGTGATTAGAACCATAGGTCCTTTTAATATTGAAGCTTTTGCCCGTCTCTATGTCATATACAACGGCATTATCGCCCCTGCCCCAAATTTTCTCTACTACGCCAAACCACTTCAACATGTAATCATCCTGTGGCTTTATTTCAGTTTTTGCAGTTGACGCAGCTGTTGCTGCTTTTTCTACAGGCTTTGGTCCCTTGCCGCTTTTCAAATCACTAATCAATCCAAGTGTAGCACTTCCAACGATTCCATCAGCCGCATATCCATACTTATTCTGCAGCTGTGTAACCGCCGCTTTTGTCGCCGGTCCATAAAACCCTGTGGCATTTGTGTAAAGATAACCAAGCTTTATAAGATCCTGCTGCAATGAAGTAACATAACTATTCTCGTCACCCTCCTGCATCAGATTGGGATTGGGTAAAGCCTTATTTCTACCCATTATTCTATCCAGCAGTGAAAAAGTGTCTTTCCCCGCTATTCCGTCAACCTCATATCCATAATCCCTTTGGATCTTTTTTACTGCATTCTCTGTCAAATCCCCATAATATCCTGTAGCCTCTGACGAAAGATATCCCAGCTTTATTAGATCCTTCTGTAATGCCGCCACCTCAGTCCCCTCGGACTCCTTTTCAAGCACGACAGGCGATGCCGAAACAAAAGCCGAGCCAAATACCATGACAGCAACCATTATTGCTGCAACGCAGATTGTCTTTTTCGGTTGCATATGTAACTCTCTCCTTTCCACTTACGGGGTTAGCTGGCGGGTTAGGTAGGAAGAGACTACCCTTTACACTCTTATACAACAGATGCTTATAGCGAAGGCATCAGCAAGCTGTAGTCAAGTATGAATTCACCCCAATGATTAATCCCCCGTTCCCCTATATCTCATTTATAGGGAATTCAGTGTCGAGCGGTAGCGCCATATGCTGCATTTCTAATGAAGCACTTGGCTTGTCCGCATACAATAGATTAATTGTACCAAATATTACAATGAAATAAAACCCCTAAATATCTGGTATTATACAAAACTTGTGTATAGTATTCAATGAGCGCTTGCGCGAATTGCACGCCAAACCGCATTTTTGCAAGGCAAAATAGGCTCCGGGCGCCTTAGCGCCTTCCTTATGCGTTTTGTGCGTATCGCGCCGCGAGCATTTGATAAATATATCGTCCAAATATGTAGAAGTATGTAGAAGAAGGATTTTGGCCAACCCTATGGAATAATAAACTATATCGGTCGCAAAATAGAGATTGGAGTAACTATGCAGTCAATTACAGTAACTGAGAAATATGCTAACATGAAATTAGAAAAGTTCTTACTAGCAGCATACCCCGGCCTTTCCTTTAGCGCTGCGCAGAAGGCTCTTCGCAAGCGAGATATAAAAGCCAACGGTTGCAGGGTTGGTAAGGGTTATATTGTCATGCCGGGTGATAAGTTGGAAATATACATTGTTGACGAATTGCTTTTTGGAGGGGCAAATTGCAAGGTAAATAAATCCGCGCAGAGCTATTCCGTTCTCTATGAGGATGAAAACATAATGCTTGTGAACAAAGCCCAGGGCATACCTGTCCATCCTGATAAGGATCAATCCGGTGAAACTTTAATTGACCTGGTACGCAGGTATCTGCAGGATAAGGATGGAAATATCCTGAACAAGGCTCAATTCCAGCCTTCCCTTTGTCACCGCCTAGATCGCAATACAGGGGGGCTTGTACTCATAGCAAAAAATGAGACCAGCTACGGTATTCTTCTTGAAAAGTTGGAGTCCCGCGAAATAAAGAAGTATTATCAATGCCTTGTAAAGGGCAGGATGGAAAAGAAAGAAGCACTCCTCAAGGCATATCTATGGAAAGATTCGCACAAAAGCAGAGTATTTGTCAGTGAAGGAAAAAAGCCAGGCTCTCAGGAAATAATTACAGCTTACAAGGTCCTTGAATATGATTCGTTCAAAGATGTAAGCCGTCTCGAGGTCGAACTGATAACAGGGCGCACACACCAAATCAGAGCTCATTTAGCCTTCATCGGTCATCCAATCATAGGGGATTGCAAATATGGAACAAATTCAATAAACCGTTCTTTCAGCCTGAAGCAGCAGGCACTATGGGCATGCCGCCTCGAATTTGCATTTATAAAGGGAGGTAGGCAGCTCAGTTATTTAAACGGAAAAAGGTTTGCCGTAGATCCGCCTTTTTAGCAGGCAAGCAAGGATCGAATAATCCAGGCAGCACAATAGCTGTGTATCACATAATCACGTATCGTAAAAACCATGTATCATAAAGGTCGCGCACTACAACAGTCCAATATCGCAATCGCTGCGTATCGCAATCAGCGGCTGCCTGATATACAGAACAGCCGCCAGCAATTATTCCAATTCTTACTTCCCTATAAACTGCTGTACAAGTATCTTGCCGTAGGTTACACTATTTTCAATACCTATGCCGGTTACTTTAAATCCGGCATTCAAAATGTTATTCTTATGGCTTTCAGAGCTCATCCATGCTTTAAATGCTCCTTCAACCGTCTTGTTGCCGGCAATATTCTCACCCGCTGACTTAAACACATTGTCAAACTGCCTCATCATGTCAAAGGGCGATCCGTACTTAGGCGATTGGTGTGAGAAATAATTGTTATCCACCATATCCTTTGCCTTCATTCTTGCTACATTCATAAGGTTTGCATCCACTGTTAGGGGCTCCAGCTTTTTATCCGCACGTGCCTTGTTCACCAACTCCAACAGCTTCTGCTCATCTTCCGAAAGTGATGTGTTATTTGGAGAGGGGAGCTTATCCTTATCCTTTTCCTTGTCCTTGGGGGGCTTTTTTGCCTCGATTCCATCTTTTGCAACAGTAATGGCATCACCGTTTGCAAGCTCAATGTACCTACCATCCACCGCACCGACCACGCCGGTATCCGGGAAATATACCGCATACCAGTCCCCAAGCTTACCCATGACCGTTACAGCCTGCCCTTTTTCAAGCTTACATATGGAAGGATAGCTTGTGGATGGGCCTTCTCTGAGATTAAGCCTGCCGGCAGTTACAGTTGCGGCATCGTACCCAATCCTTTCAAATGCAAGCTGTGTAGTGGTATTGCTACCATCGGTCGACGCATAACAGGTCGTGGAAACAATGAGAATACACAACACCACTAAAACCATTTTCTTTTTCATACTATTACCTCCAATTGTCAATTCATGCAAAATCATTTGATTTATACTGTTTATAGTATTAACAAATATTTTTGATTTATTTGCATAAATGCGATATGCAGGTAATAAATTTTCATTTTCTTCAGTGAACCCTTCTTTTCCCTTCCAACCTACTGTTTCTAAAGAATAGAGCGATATCCGCAGATACCATTAATAGGTTGAGTATATACAGCAAAACGACCCAGTCTCTGCTATAAATCAGCTTATGGATAATACCCGACAGATACCCAATCACTATAACAATCAGGAAAACAACACTCTTACCCTGTGTCTGCTTTGAGGTGTATGACTTGTAGATGGAAAATGGCCAGGCCATACCGAAGCAAAGCAGCATTATTATCTCGAATACGCTCATCTTACATCTCCTCTATAGGCCTTTTACGATGTAACATATGTCGACTTGCTTGGTTAAACCTTATCAAGGTTACATCGCCTAGCCTTCTCTATGTTCATTACTTTACCACAGATATCTGCTAGTAAGCCTTGCCCCAGTATACAAGATGCTTGGCTTCCTTCCCGCAGCATATACATTTATCGGAAACTGCCTCTTCGTCAAAGGGCATGCAGCGTGACGTTGCTCCGGTTTTCTCTTTTATTGCCTCCTCGCAGGCAAGCTCCCCGCACCACATTGCCTTTATGAAACCGGGTGTTTGGCTAACAATCTTCTCAAAATCCGCAAAGTCTACAGTCGTATATGTTTTCTCATCTCTGAGTGCAGTTGCCTTGCGCAACAGATTATCATGTATGGAATTGAGGAGCTCAGGTACCTTTGTCTCAATTTCATCAATCGAAATAAAGATCTTCTCCCCATTATCCCTTCTTACCAGCACAACCTGCCCCTTCTCAATATCCTTAGGTCCAATTTCCAGGCGGACCGGTACACCCTTCATCTCATATTCGCTGAATTTCCAACCCGGTGACTTATCGGAATCATCCATTTTCACTCTAACAATATCGGACAATCTATCGCAAATCTCCGAAGCCTTTTCAAGAACACCTTCCTTGTGCTGTGATACAGGGATTACAATAACCTGAACAGGTGCGATTCTCGGCGGCAAAACCAGCCCGCTGTTATCGCCATGCACCATGATAATACCTCCGATTATACGGGTTGACATCCCCCATGAGGTCTGATGCACGTACTGAAGCTGGTTGGACTTGTCGGTATACTGTATGTCAAATGCTTTGGCAAATCCGTCCCCAAAGTTGTGCGATGTGCCGGATTGAAGAGCTAAGCCATTGTGCATAAGCGCTTCAATGGTGTAGGTTGACTCTGCTCCTGCAAATTTTTCCTTCTGCGTTTTTTGTCCTTTTATTACCGGAATAGCCAGCATATTTTCACAGAACTCGGCATATACATTAAGCATTCTAATTGTTTCTTCCTGTGCCTGCTCAGCAGTCGCGTGCGCTGTATGCCCCTCCTGCCACAAAAACTCGGTCGTTCGCAAGAATGGTCTTGTAGTCTTTTCCCATCTAACTACTGAGCACCACTGATTGTAAAGCTTAGGCAGATCTCGCCATGAGTGGATAACATTTGCATAATGATCGCAAAAAAGAGTTTCGGAAGTCGGCCTTACACAAAGTCTTTCGGCAAGCTGTTCGCTGCCGCCGTGGGTTACCCAGGCTACTTCGGGAGCAAAGCCCTCTACATGATCCTTTTCCTTTTGCAGTAGCCCTTCGGGAATAAACATAGGCATATAGACATTTTCATGTCCGGTTTCCTTAAACCGGCTATCCAGTCCCTTTTGAATGTTCTCCCAGATGGCATAACCGTAAGGGCGAATAATCATACAGCCTCTTACACTCGAATAGTCAACCAGGTCAGCCTTTTTTATGACATCGGTATACCATTGAGTAAAATCCTCATTCATAGAAGTAATTTCTTCAACTAATTTTTTGTCCTGCGCCATAATAACAACTCCTTTAAATTAATAAATCTCTATGACTATAAATCACTGTCTCCAGCATTAACAATATCCATGCTCAACATAATACACTTGCTCTCTCCTGCATTCAGAGCATCGAGGCCCACTTGATTTAACAGATATTCCGGGCTTAATGGCTATAAATAAAAACGCCCCTGTATAAAAAACACAGGGACGAATCATATCCGCGGTACCACCCAGTTTGGATAACCCAACTTATCAAGCCTGTATCGCGGCTCAAACGGCTGTCTCATCGATAGCATCTCGGGGGTGGGAAGAAAGGTTAGCCCTTTCGCATTCCCGTCATCGACGTTTTTATATATTAAAAGTCAGTATATCACAACCTTGCGAAGCTGTCAATAGGTAGCAAAGCCCAGGCACGGCAAACGCATGAATTTCATCCATACCCAGAAATCCCATTGAGATTTTTTAAAATATGCCATTTCAACACACATTATGAGAAAGGAATATTTTATGTGGCCCCTGAAATTACTAGGATATGCTACAAGACGCGTTTCAGGGTAATACTTAAGCAAAGCCGATTCCTGTCCTGCCAGACAGTAAACTGACGCTATCAATGCGAACTTCCCATTTGTAAAAAATCTGAATGAGAAGTATAATTAATAGTGATCAAGAGAGACCAGGCTGATGGGCATCCCTTTTGATGGAAACCGTCAGGCTATGTTACACTTTGATATAGCATGGTGTGAAAGATAGCATATGAAATTTACCGATAGGGTTATATGTTTTGAATGAACCTCGAACAAAGTCAGGAGTCGTTGCAGGAGATTTTGATATGTCAGATCTGAAGGTCAGAAGAAAAGGATACTTATCAATACTGATTTCATCTTTACATAATCTTTTGAGCGCGCAGGAGATGCTAGCGCTTCGTAATATAAGGAAAGGTTATCTGAAATACTTTTTTGCCTTTCCTCTGGCAATGACTTTTATCAATATTCAGGATCATGTTGTGGCCGATGGCATCGGTATGCTCGGATTGGCTCAAACTACTATAACGTTCCTTGCGTTTGCTATCGGAGCCACTGTAATGTTCGCTTTTTCAAATGAGAAAAACATATCAGCCGTTTCAAAGATCTCTGCAATTATTACTGCTGTCGGATTTGTATCCTGGCTTTTTATTCCGGATGGTTATCTTTCGCTTGTGTGTGATGTGATTTTTATGGCAGGTGTTGGCGGATGCGTATCCTGCAGCAGCTTCTCCTTTGTGTTTATGCTGAACAATGCCGAGCGCTTTTTTGGCAGCACGCTTATGCTGTTGTTTATTGATTTGGTAGAGCTAAGTGCTGAGTATATTTCATTCTCGCCTATTATCCGGAAGATTTTTGCTCTGGTTGTGATTGCTGCTCTATGCGTTTGTATGTACTCATCAAAAAATAAAGACTATCATGGGGTAGGAAATAAGGCAGTTAAAAGATTTGATCCAAGCATCTGGCTCGTGTTGTTTCTCTTTTTATCTTACTTTGCTATTCGAATTACTGGCTTTTATGCCTCAGCATTTCAACACCCGTCAAATTCGTTGATGTGGGGGATACTTGCCTTTGCTTTGATTCTTTGCTGCATTATCCTGCAAGTGGCATTCAAACGAAGTATCTGGACTATGTGCAATGTGTTTTTTATCGCGTCAATCATGAGTCACTTAATGTGGTATATAAAGCTTCCGGAGGCTGCCTATGTTTTTTCTGAGCTAAAGGAAGTCGGATTATTGACAATATTCTACTTGCTCGGTTGTGTTACAAATAAATTCTGCGATTTCCGTATGCACAAGTACTTCATACTTTTATGTATGGCAGTCATCGGTATTCTCTACGCTGGGATTGATGTGCTGCATATGACAATGCCTACTGAGTCTATTGCCGTTATCACAGCAGCAGTTTTATTTGTAGTGTTTCTGCTGCTTTCCCCCGCATTCTCACAGCACCTGTTTTTTGCCAGCTGGTCAAAGGAATTTCGTCAGATAAACATGTCCCCCCTTGTTGATGGCACCACACTGCAAGGTCGTACGGTTCAGCATAATCAGACTCCAAGTCTGGATGATACCAACTTATCGCCGCGGGAAAAACAGGTTGTCCTGCTGCTTTTGCAGGGGATGACGCTCAGACAGGTTGCCCCGGAGCTGGGGCTGACTGTTTCTACTGTTTCCACTTATAGTAAGGCTATTTATAAAAAACTTGGAATAAATAGTCGCGCAGAATTGTTCATTCTATTTGGGCGTATGAAGTCGGCCGAAGCAATCGAACCAATCGATCCTGTCGAGCCCATCGAACCCATCAAACCATCGAAGCCGTTTTAGAAGAATAACCCAATAATAATTGTGCATTTCACACCCTATCCCTATTTTGGGAGGGGTGTTTTTTTTCAACTCCTAAAACAGGGATATTGTAGAGCAGAAAGACCTGCTGCAAAATAGGTTATATAAGACAGAAAGGGGGAATATCATGTGGTTGCTCAAATCAATCCTGCCATCCAAAGTTGATAATCCCATTCCCCCCGAGGGAATGAGTACTGATCAGGAAAAGCAGTGGCGGATATCACTGCTCACGGGCGATGAGCAAAAGGCGTTTGAGTGGCTCCGGTTGGGATACACAGCCCGTTGGACAGCCGAGACTATGCTTCTTGATCGAAAGACTAGCAAAAGGCTGTTTAGCTCTATCTATCGTAAGCTGTGCGTGGCCAATGATGCCGAGGTCAGCAGAATATACCGTGAGGTAAAGCTTACACCGGACGACCTGACCCAGGAGGATGATTCTTTGCTGCCAAAAGTTTAGACTGCGCTTTGCACCGAACTGATTACTAATTACTATGAAGAAACGAGGAGATTTTATTATGAAAAGAAGAATTATTTCCGTTTTACTAACGATGTTACTGTTGATTGTTATTTTCCCTGCCGGAGCCTTTGCGGCAGAAATACCGACCTCATGGAAAGCACCAGGCTCGCTTGTGGCAGGTGTTACGAATTCATATCCGTTTATGACCAGTATCTTTTTTTCTGTTGACTCAAAGCTGTTGGATTTTATTGACGGGGACCTCACGGATCATGATGCGCTTGGCATCGATAGTATCGGGCACACCGCACAAATTGACTGGAAATTAAATGACGGCAACTGGCATTACACACCGGACTGGGATACACTTAGCGGAGATTATTCCTTTGATTCCGGCATCTATGACGAAACAGGATATTTGGCCGGTGAAACAACACAGGAGGTAATGATTTTTGATCTTCGAAATGGAGACAGTGAAGAAACACCGCTACAAACTGCGTTAGGGAGCGCAATGATACGTGGTACTGATGAATATGGTGAAGAAAACAGGCTGGACCTGGAAAACAATACATTTTATTTCAGGGTAAGATTTATAGTGGATTACTATGAAACTGATTCCGGAGAAGAAAAGTACATCTTATCACCGTGGTCAGAGACTCTGGCTTATGGGAAAAATGCCACAGCACTTGTTAAACCTACCCATCTTGAGACACCGACCATTTCAAATCCGGTCGTTGGAAAGAATAATGACGGTTCGCCTAATGTTACCTTCACCGTAATTACTCCGAAACAGGTGCAAGACGCAAATAACTATATCCAGGCAAAGGACGCAACTAGTATCGAAGTACACCACCAGTTCAATATTAATGGTACCGGCTGGATTGATGCAGAGGCAGGCGTCTGGTGGCTTTCAGGGGAAACCCGCAGCATCAGCGTACCGACAACGTACGACAATGGGAAGGTTGTAGAGGTAGATAAAGCATATATTCAGGTCCGTATGCGTTATGTCCATGACGGCAGTGACAGTGTCGGAGCCATGACATCCGAATGGTCAAATGTTGTTTCGCTTAACACTCCTTCATGGAGTAAAGCTAGCACATGGGCAACAACAGAATTGCAGAATGCATTTGATTTGGGTCTTGTTCCCGACATCCTCAAGGGTGCCGATATGACAAAGCCTGTCACTCGCGAGGAATTCTGCGAGCTTGCTGTATTACTTTATGAAAAGACAAAAGGCGAGACTGCTGAAGCGAAATCCCCTAACCCATTTACTGACACTAAAAATGTGCAAATTCTGAAGGCCGCTGAATTAGGTATTACTACGGGCACATCGACAACCACTTTTTCTCCTAAGGTGCTGATCACCAGAGAGCAATGTGCCGCTATGCTTTTCAGGGCTATCAAGGCTATCGCACCAGATGCCGATTACAGCATCGCGGGAATCAAGGACTTCCCGGATCAGAAGTATATTTCGTCCTGGGCAGTTGAAGCGACCAAGTACATGTCAAAGCTCGGCATTATTAAAGGCGATGCCTCCGGCAATTTCATGCCGAAAGCTACCACCACGGCTCAAACAGCGGCAGGCTACGGCATGGCCACCCGTGAGGCAGCTATAGCAATGACAGTAAGGACCTATGAAAAAATAAAGTAATGTTTCAAATATAAATATAGTCAAATATGTCATTCATTAGGATTGATGCAAGGCAGGGTACAGTTATGAGAAAAAGGATAACACGGTTTGCACTGGCATTTACAGTGATTGCTATACTGATACTGTCGGGCTGCGGCTCATCTCAGAAAATGCCGGGAAGCGAGAAGCCGGATGCCGCACAGTCCGAAAGCGATAAACCAGGTATTGAACAGCTTGATAAGGATAAGCCAGGTGTTGTTAAGCCTGGTAAGGATGCATCGGATGAAACCCTTGCATCCGGTCCTTATTGGACTATTGAGGTATCGGACACGAAAAATTTTACTTATGCGATTCCGGGTGGTAAAGACGGGTCTATTGATATGACTGCTACGCTTTACTTTATCGCCTGGAAGCAGGGCGGTACGGAGATGTTCGGACAATATGAGGGGCGGGCGCTGGTAGCCTTTGATATGGATTTTGGCAATGTCGGAGACGGCCGCTTTTCACTTGTGGGCGGTGTTATGGACGACAGCATCAGTGATAATATCTCCTTTGAAATGCTTCCGTCGCGGCAGGAGGCAGTAACTGCGGCAGGCGAGGATATCGATCTTGCACCGCTGGTAAAATTCATCGGGCAGGCGGAAATCATCACGGAGGAGTACACGATATCCCAGCAGGACTGGAAGGCTATGGCAGACGGAGAGGTTAAGCTGGATGTAAAAGGCAGCCTTGATAATGGGACGAAATATTCTGAGGGATTTGAACTGAAAGCCGGAGAGGATACTGTCCTGATATCCGTGGGTGATCTTGCCGCTGCTTACAATCTTGATGCTTTCCGAGGGACAATCACTAAAGGCGAAATGGATGAAGATCCACGATCCTGGTTCCGGGACAAGGTTATGTCACGTATGGAGGAGCGCCTGTCTTCTTCGGAACAGTTCAGTGATCAGCAATCGGCGGAAACGGACTACGGCGATTCAGACGCACAGAACGGGTTTGCAGTCGATTCAGACTTACCGGAAGGATTAACAGTCGATTCGGAGGGCCGTGAAGGCATTGATACAAACGGCGACGGTACGCTCGAAGTTTATGTGGGCGAGGATGGAGAAGTCTGGACTGATTTTGACGGGGACGGCAAGTATGAGATAGCCGGTGATGAAGGCGCAGATCGGTGAAGTAATTTAACGGGTTGGCGGAATATTTATCTACAACTTTATTTTTACCGAAGATGAGTACTGTGAGGGGGCCATGCCTGTGGCCTTCTTGAAGTGCCTTGAAAAAGCCCTTGAGCTGCATTCAAAAGCTATGACAATCAGATTTGGAGCTACTTTGCCATTTGCCCAGATGTTATGAAATTCCTTCGGCTTGTGAAATATGATTTCACCCTGAAGCGCAGGGGGACGTTTCTCTCGCTTACACTCACAAAAAGCCTGGGTAAGAGAACTGTCCCCCATGTTTTTGAGAGAACCGTCCCCTACTTCTTCCCGTTACTCCGCTATGGACAAATTATCTGCCAAATAATATAATCAAGTCAGAAAATATGCCCTAATAAGCTAACACTGACGAAAAGGTGCGCTAAGGGCGGAAATGTGAGTTGTAGTCATGAAGGTAGGAATCGGGCAGGACAGTCACAGGTTCAACTTTGCAGATAAACATAAGAAACTGATATTGGGCGGAATCGTCTTTGACGACTCGCCAGCATTGGATGGTAATAGCGACGCTGACGTTATCCTGCATTCCATTACAAATGCAATCTCGTCCGTCACCTGTGTGAATATTCTTGGCGATGTAAGCGACGAACTATGCCTTAATCAAGGTATAACCGATAGCAGCGTCTACCTAAAGGAAGCTCTGAAGCACCTTCACGATCTTAGAATTGTCCATTTATCCATATCCATTGAATGTGCAAAGCCGAAGATTTCCCCGAGGATTGACGAAATTAGGAAGAACCTTTCTGTGCTACTCAGTATCCCTGAAAACTGTATTGGTATTACTGCCACGACAGGAGAAGGCCTCACGCAATTCGGGCAAGGCCTCGGCATTCAGGTGTTTAGCGTAATCACAGTGATTTAGTCTTCAACCATCGACCTGCATATGAAATCAGCCATCATTAGGTCTTCCTTTGTTGTGATTTTTATGTTGTTGTAGCTTCCCATCACAAGCATAACCTTGTGCCCTGCTCTTTCTGCCAGGACAGCATCGTCGGTCCCGTCAAATCCTTCTTGCTCAGCCCTTCGGTGAGCATCCATAATCAATTCGTATCGAAAGCCCTGAGGCGTCTGAATGCTCCACAGCCCATTCCTCTCAACGGTCTCCTCGACAAAGCCATCCGGATCCGCCCGTTTTATCGAATCCTTAGCAGGCACTGCCACGGCAGCTGCACCGTGCTCCTGCACAGCTTCTATACAGCGCTCAATACTTTTCAAATCAATAAAGGGCCTTGCGCCATCATGGATAAGCACAATATTGTACCCCGGGGATACCTGACAAAGCCCCTTATGAACCGATTGCTGCCTCGTCCTTCCCCCGGCTGTTATGGCTTTCACCTTTCTATATTCGTACTTTTTCACTACTTCTTCCCTGCAAAGCTCAAGCTCTTCCTCATTAGCAACAACTATGATCTCATCAACAAGCGTAGAATCCTCAAATTTCTGGATTGTCCTAGCTAAAACCGGCTTCCCATGGAGCTCTATGTACTGCTTATTTTTTCCAATGCCCATGCGCAAGCCTTTACCGGCTGCTGCAATTACTACGCTTACCAAGCTTCGTGAATTACTATTTGTCAAGCTATTTATATCATTATAATGGCTCCCGCACTCCTTCATATTTCCGAATACCTCCTAGAATATCTCCTAAAGCGTACATAAAAAACGGGGTTAATATACCCCGCATAGTAAACTGCATTCAAAATAGCACACTATAATACACCCAAACTACATTACACGTTCAATATTACATTTGGGCTTTGCGAATATCATTCGGCCCGCAGCCGTCTGTAATATGCTTGTTACAGTTACATTAAGGCTTTCACCTATATGACGTCTTCCCCCGTCTATGACGATCATTGTGCCATCATCAAGATAACCGACTCCCTGGCCGTTCTCCTTACCGTCCTTTATGACCTGTACAGTCATTTCTTCCCCGGGAAGCGCAATCGGCTTCAAAGCATTTGCCAATTCATTGATATTCAATACCGGAACACCTTGGAAATCAGCAACCTTGTTTAGATTGAAGTCAATGGTTAAAACCTTTCCCCCCATTTTCTGAGCCAGCTTCAAAAGTGCGCTGTCTACTTCGGTATCCGAGGGAATCTCAACATTTTCCACCTTAACAGGATACTCCAAATCCTTTTGCAGCATATTCAGCACATCTAAACCACGTCTGCCGCGGTTACGCTTTAGGGAATCCTGAGAATCCGCTATATGCCTGAGCTCCTCCAGCACAAAGCTGGGAACAATAAGCTCTCCTTCTATAAAACCACTTCTGCAGATATCGACGATTCTACCATCAATGATAACACTTGTATCCAATATCTTGCACTCAGCCCGAGCACCTCTGCTCCTTGCATCGGCAGCTCTTCCCCGCATAGAATCTATCAGACTCTCGTTTTTCTTTCCAACTGCTACTGCAACACCAGCACAACTGAATATAACGTTTGCTGCAATTGAAATAGGCGTGCCGATAATATCGATATCCTTTATGGGTATAGTAACGAGATTTGCTATAACAAGACCTGCAATCAGGCCAATTGAGCCAAGCACTAATTCATATAGCGTAAGCTTTTGCAGAAATACTTCCATTTCATCGAGAGATTTCATTATAACTTCAATAAGCTTATTTCCGGTGGTATAGAAAAGAAGCGCAAAAGCTAATGAGACCACTACATATACCAGTGTCTTCAACTCTGGTGATAAGCCTTGCATCTGATAGATAAAAAAAGTTCTTGTCAGCGTTACCCCTGTCATGCCGCCTACAGCCGCAAATGATAGTTTAATGATATAATTCAACACTCTATCAAACTCCCCTATAAATAATATCCCCCGTGCTACTTCGGTCAAATACACCAACTTCGGTTAAATACTAAATTCTGAGGAAATCATTGATTACCGTTTCTATCTCTATCTGGCTGGCATCTTCAGCCAATACAAGCTCACTGACCAAAATCTGCCTTGCGCTGCTGAGCATCTTTCTCTCGCCCGTCGAAAGCCCCTTCTCTTTATCTCTCTTCATAAGTATCCTTACAACATCCGCCACTTCGTATATATTTCCGCTCTTGATTTTTGACATGTTTTCCCGGTACCGTTGGTTCCAATTGTTTGTGACATTGACACTCTGATCCTGGAGTATCTCGTATACCTTGTCCACATCACAGCTTTCTATTACTTCGCGAATACCTACTTCGTCCACGCTTTGTGTCGGTATCATTACCTTCATGTCACCAACCGGCATTTTCATTACATAATAGTCCTGCTTTTGCCCCAGTATTTCTTTTTCCTCGATGGATTCAATCACGCCCGCTCCATGCATCGGGTAAACAATTTTATCGCCAACACTAAACATAACAAATCCTCCAAACGCACCAAAAAGGCACCTATTTCACAATCTGCTGTGATTTGTCTTTTGTTAGATATCGTTCGGCGAATTTATAGGTGTTAGCCCGTTTTCGTCAGAAACGATTAATGAAATAACGAAAAAAATACTTCCCATATATCTTATTAATAGAAATTAAGGAAGTCATCGAAACCCTGTCAAGCCACTACAACAGTATACACCATAATAAGGTTGTTGTCAAAACTGAGAGGTTTTTAGGCGCCCCTGAGCTTAAATGACCAAGCATAGGTCACACAGCTATATGCTATTGCCAAGAATTATTTCCCATATAACTATTCGATTACAGCATTGACAACAAGTTGTCCCAACATCTATAATAAATACATGCAAATACATTTTTGTATGTTCAATCCCAATATATAGAGTACAATTGTGCATAGATGCTGACGAAATTTGTATGTTAGCGCCTTAAATGCACAAAATGAGATGCATCAGGAGGACAAACGCAATGAAGGAAATGCTAATGGATGAGTTTCAGCACACGGTACAGGACTTAATATTCAGAAATAAAAGCATCATTGATTCTATCACAAAGTATCAGGAATCCAACGCAAGAGTCAATCGTGCAATTGTAAAGGCCGTCACACAATGTGGGTGTATTTCAATCGATGCAGGAAAGCAGGAAATGCCTGAAGACGTCAGCTTTGAACAGGTCCGAGCGGCGATGGATACACATATCAGTGGCAAGCTTTGTGAAAACTGCGCTGATCAGATTGAAAAGGAACTGGGCAAGAATCTTTATTACATAGCCTCCATCTGCAATACACTTGATCTAAATCTCTATGATATCATGATTAAAGAGCTGGAGCAGGTTAAGATGCTCGGTCAGTTCAACCTGGAGTAGCACTCTGCAGCAGTTTATTGCCAATAGCCTTTTGGGATAGTTGAGCAGCCTTCCGGAATGAATATCATAAATAGCACTAATCAGGATATGACTATCGAAAAATAATTTCGAGGGCTTGCTGTATATTCGAAACCGGAATTATCGCGACACCAGCAGTAGTTTTAACCTGTCGCGCCATTTTCATGTTCCCTTCTGGTATGACAATGCTCTTAAAACCAAGCCTTACAGCTTCCGAAATCCTCTTTTCCACCTGTGCTACGGCACGTATTTCACCGGTAAGGCCGATTTCACCTATTAGTACGCAATCACTTGACACCGGTATGTTCTTAAAGCTGGAGGCAACCGCAGCGGCAATGCCTAGATCACAAGCCGGTTCATCCAGCCGTATCCCTCCCACTACATTTAAATAGGCATCATAATTGTAAAGCTGAAGCCCTACACGCTTTTCCAGCACTGCCATCAACATCGTCAATCTGTTGAAATCTACTCCCGTGGACATTCTTCTGGGTGCAGGGAAGTTGGTTACGCAGACCAGAGACTGTATCTCAATCAACATAGGCCTTGTGCCCTCAAGACTTGACACCACAGCAGATCCGGGAACATTATTTGATCTTCCGGACAACATCATCTCAGAAGGATTTGTCACCTCTTCCAGTCCGGAATCCCGCATTTCAAAAATCCCAATTTCATTTGTTGACCCAAATCTGTTCTTTACAGCTCTCAATATTCGAAAGCTTAGGTGCCTGTCCCCCTCAAAGTAGAGCACAGTGTCAACCATGTGCTCCAATACTCTAGGTCCTGCTATGGCACCGTCCTTTGTCACATGCCCCACAATCATCACCGTAACACCGGTACTCTTTGCCAGCTTCATAAGGGCTGCCGTTACCTCCCTGACCTGGCTAACACTGCCCGGAGCCGAGGTTATAGTATCCGTATACATGGTCTGTATCGAATCAATTACGACCAGCCCGGGTTTCTCTGCGTCTATCAGTCCAGCAACCGACTCATAGTTGGAAGCCGATACAATGAACAGATCCTTCCGCTTCACCTTCAGCCTGTCGGCTCTCAGCTTAATCTGCCCGACGGATTCTTCACCCGAGACATACAGTATTTTCGAGCCTGAATGGGTTGTATTGCACACCTGCAGAAGCAAGGTAGATTTACCGATACCGGGATCTCCTCCTATTAGTATCAAAGATCCCTTGACAACACCTCCTCCAAGAACCCTGTCCAGCTCCTCTATGCCGGTAGTGCT
>LSQX01103870.1_pt1 | contig 58057 bp, 55 predicted proteins | sample 654561 | NCBI WGS metagenome assembly LSQX01 (sample SAMN04489861, study PRJNA283612) | anaerobic digester metagenome | isolation source: 4 biogas reactors fed with cattle manure at either 37C or 55C with and... | place: Denmark: Kongens Lyngby | collected 2014 | reverse complement strand
TTGATGGTCACTCTCTTGAAGTACCGGCAGGAACATCTGTCATGCGTGCAGCTATGATGGCTGGCATAACTATTCCAAAGCTCTGTGCCACAGACTCTTTAGAGGCTTTTGGCTCCTGTCGTGTTTGTTTGGTACAAATCGAGGGAGTGCGGGGTTTTCCTGCATCCTGCACCACACCGGTTGCCGAAGGCATGATAGTCACCACAGAAAACAAACGTTTAAACAACTTGCGACGTAATGTGATCGAACTCTATATTTCAGATCACCCTCTAGATTGCTTAACCTGTCCTGCAAATGGTAATTGTGAACTACAAGAAACAACTGGACAGCTTGGTTTACGTAATGTCCGCTATGGTTTTGATGGTGCAAACCATCAACAATCCAATAAAGACACCTCAAACCCATACTTCACCTTTGACCCTAGCTTATGCATTGTGTGCAGTCGATGCGTAAGGGCCTGTGAAGAAACTCAAGGTACTTTTGCTTTAACTGTTGAAAACAGAGGTTTTAATTCAGCTATCAGTACCGGCTCAGAGACTGATTTTTTAAATAGTGATTGTGTTTCCTGTGGAGCTTGTGTTAATGATTGCCCTACTGGTGCGCTCATAGAAAACACAGTCATCGAAATGGGCCAACCAACTCATGCCGTCATCACCACCTGTGCTTATTGCGGGGTTGGCTGTGGCCTAAAAGCTGAACTCAAGGGAGACAAAGTTGTTCGTATGACGCCATGGAAAGATGGTAAGGCCAATGAAGGACATACATGTGTTAAAGGTCGTTTCGCCTGGGGCTATGCACAACACCCGGACCGCATTACTAAGCCCATGATTCGCCGCCATATCAATGAACCATGGCAACAAGTGAGTTGGGAAGAAGCACTTGGCTATGCTGCTACTGAAATAAAACGTATTCAAACAAAATATGGTGTTGATGCCGTGGGTGGTATTACATCATCTCGCTGTAGTAATGAAGAAACTTATCTAGTTCAAAAATTAGTAAGGGCCGCCTTTGGCAATAACAATGTAGATACCTGCGCTCGTGTTTGTCATTCGCCAACCGGTTTTGGTCTAAAACAAACATTAGGAGAATCCGCAGGCACTCAAACCTTCGAATCAGTAGCTCATAGCGATGTCATTGTGGTGATTGGTGCAAACCCAAGCGATGCGCATCCGGTATTTGCTTCTCGTATGAAACGTCGTATTCGTGAAGGCGCAAAACTAATTGTTGTTGATCCGCGAGCTACTAACCTGGTTTCTTCTGCGCACGTTAAAGCTGACTATCATTTACCGCTAAGGCCCGGTACTAACGTTGCCATGCTTAATGCCTTTGCTCATGTAATAGCTAAAGAAGAGCTTTATGATCAAGCATTTATAAAAAAACGTTGTGAAACTGATGCTTTTAATGATTGGTTAAGCTTTATTCAGCAGGATTTAAACTCACCCGAAGCAGTGGCTGAACACACCGGTGTCGATGCCAATGATATTCGTGCTGCTGCGAGATTATATGCCACAGGTGGCAATGCTGCTATTTACTATGGATTAGGCGTTACTGAACACGCTCAGGGTTCTACAGCGGTGATGGCTATTGCTAATTTAGCGATGCTAACCGGTAATATTGGCAAGCTTGGCGTCGGTGTTAATCCCTTACGAGGTCAAAATAACGTCCAAGGCTCCTGCGATATGGGCTCTTTTCCTCACGAGCTTCCCGGATATAGACACGTCGCCAATAACGAGGTACGTGCAACATTTGAAGATGCATGGGGTGTAAGCATAAATCCCGAACCGGGTCTCAGAATTCCCAATATGTTCAGTGCGGCATTAAGTGGCAGCTTTAAAGCACTTTATTGCCAAGGCGAGGATATCCTGCAGTCCGACCCAAACACACAACATGTTGAAGCAGCGCTAGCTTCCATGGAGTGCGTAATCGTACAGGATTTATTTCTTAATGAAACGGCTAAATTTGCTCATGTATTTTTACCCGGCTCTTCTTTCTTAGAAAAAGACGGCACCTTTACTAATGCTGAACGCCGTATTTCCCGTATTCGCAAAATCTCTCAATCACCTTCGGGCATGGCTGACTGGGAAATTACCATCGCATTTTCAAAAGCTTTAGGCTATGAGATGAATTATGGACACCCCCGAGAAATTATGGATGAGATAGCCAGTCTAACTCCTACTTTCGGCAATGTCAGTTATGACTTAATTGATAGACTAGGCGGTAGCGTGCAATGGCCATGCAATGATAGCTACCCCGAAGGCTCACCTACTATGCATATCAGTAAATTCGCGCGTGACAATGGCAAAGGACTATTTATACCGACGAGCTATATTCCTACCTCCGAACGCGTTAATAAACGCTTTTCACTACTATTGACGACTGGCCGTATTCTTAGTCAATATAATGTTGGTGCCCAAACTCGTCGTACCAATAACTTCTTATGGCATGCTGAGGACACCTTGGAAATTCATCCTCATGATGCTTCAGATCGTGGGATTAAAAATGGTGATTTCGTACAGCTATCCAGCCGTACAGGCATGACGACTCTACGTGCTAATGTATCAACTCGCATGCAACCCGGTGTTGTCTATACAACTTTCCACCACCCTATCTCGGGCGCTAATGTTATCACAACCGAAAACTCAGACTGGGCTACCAACTGTCCTGAATATAAGGTGACTGCCGTAGCCGTAGAAAAAGTAGAATATCAACATTCAATCTGGCAAGATAATTGGCTGAAACAAGATAAAAAACAACGTAATTTTATCGCTGTCACCGAAGAAGATTAAAAGGACTATATTATGGAAGTTCAATCTCTCATAAAAATGCTTAATGATATCGGCGCTTTTTATCAAACCATGCCTGACAAATCAAAAGCCATAGAAAATATGGCTAAGCATATACGAGCGTTTTGGGACCCAAGAATGCGTGAAGCAATGAAGATTTATTTAGAACAACATACTGATGGGAAAAGTACAGAAGGTGAGGTAGCTGAATTTTCAGTAAAAGCTTATCGCTATATGCTGCAAACTCTTTCTTAGCTATGCCTTAGCACTTAGACATCAAGAGCCCGCATAACAAAAAGTTATGTGGGCTCTTATTTTTAAATAGAAGCTAAATATCAACTATCTATTAATTTTCAGAGTCTTCAGCATCATCAGTTTCAAAATCAGCCGGAAGGTTGATACTACCTCTGCTAGCAACTTTAAGAATATTTTTACTGCCGGTGTGCCGCACATCCTCACCTTGAACGGTGTAAATAACACGCTCAGCCATATTTTTAGCATGGTCACCAATACGTTCTAAAGAGCGTGCCATAAACATAAGATCTATCGCTGCCGTAATCGTACGCGGGTCCTCGATCATATAGCTACTAGTCTCGCGTAAAACACTGCGCCACTCTTTGTTGATTTTTTTGTCAGCACGGACAACTTCAGCTGCAGCAACCGGATCAAGACGGGCAAAAGAATCAAGTACTTTTCGTAAGTTTTCAGATACTAAACTTCCCATGTAGTTCAACTCTACGATAGGTTCAAAACGTACGTTTTGATCATAGAGGCGACGTACAGTTCGAGCTATTTTCTCAGACTCGTCACCACAGCGCTCTAAATCCGTAATTATTTTAGTTACAGATAAAAGCAAACGTAAGTCAATAGCTGCGGGTTGCTGACGGGCAATAATCTGGGCGATAAGAGAGTCTATTTCTACCTCTAACTTATTAACCTCAACCTCATAAGCAAAAACACGTTCGATTAAAGCAATATCGCCAGTACTTAGGGCTTCAACTGCGTCGTTAATCATAGATTCAACTAAACCACCCATGCGTAGACATTGGGAGCGGACTTCCTCTAGCGATTCACCGTAACGGCTACTTGTATGTTGTTCAAACATCTGACACTCCATATTGAAAATTACTCTATTTTACGAGGTGTTTATTACTATTCAATGACATTAAACTCTTATTGTTTTGACGCCATCTTGACTAGCCATTAATACAACGTTTGCAGGCGCAACAGCAAAAAGGCCACAAGTAACAACACCGGGTATTTGATTGATCTGCTGCTCTAAATTTGCTGCATCCTCTAACTGAAAACCTGCTACATCTAAAATAGGATGCCCATTATCACTAATAAAGCCTGCACGCTTTATAACCTCAGTAGCACCTAAGGCTTTGAGCTGATTAGAAACGGCATTTAAGGCAATTTGTATAACTTCTAAAGGGATTTTAAAATTACCTAGGCGTTCGACCCATTTAGAGTCATCTACAATACAGACAAAGCGCTCAGCCACAGAAGCTACAATCTTTTCACGAGTTAAGGCACCACCGCCACCTTTTATCATCTGTAACTTAGGGTTCACTTCATCAGCGCCATCCACATACACTGGCATAGTATTAACCTCATTAAGGTCAAACACTTTGATACCATGGCTTTCTAAACGCGCTGCGGTACGTTCAGAACTTGCAACAGCCCCTTTAAATTGATCTTTGTATGCAGCCAAAGCATCAATAAATAAATCTGCAGTAGAACCGGTACCCACACCAATGATTGCATCAGGTGCAAAAAATTCACGTATGTATTCTACCGCTGCAACCGCCACTTGCTGCTTTAGTTGATTCTGTTCGAGCTTCATGCAATAAACTCCTGATAAGTTTTTTCTGAAAAACCCAGTTTAAAACCATCAGGATACACTAATAATGGACGCTTCATCACGCTAGGATTCGATTGAATCAAAGCGATACGCTCTTCAACAGAATTCAGTTCCTTTGCTGCATCATCTAATTGACGCCAGGTTTGAGAGGCTTTATTAATCAGCTTATCCCACCCCAAGGCTGCAGCCCACTCAGTTAATTGCTCTGCACTTGGAACCTGCTCACGAACATCAATTAACTCCACCTCAATTTCTTGGGATTCTAGAAACTTTTTAGCCTTGACGCAAGTACTGCAACGCTTTAGACCAAATATTTTAAAAATCATTTGAACACCTTAATTTTCACTCTTTCTAAACTGTAGCCGATTTCCGATTATGACACAAACACCCACGATGAAAATCATAATAGTCGCTAAAGCATTAACCTCTGGCTTAATACCCAACCTGACTCGTGAAAAAACCTCAACCGGTAAAGTGGTATAGCCAGGACCGTTTAAAAACGATGCGATCACCACATCATCCATAGACAAAGTAAAGGCCAATAACCATGCAGCAACCATCGCCGGGGCAATTAAAGGCAAGACGATACTGAAAAACACCTTAAGCGGCGTAGCCCCCAAGTCCAGAGCAGCTTCTTCTAAGGAGCGGTCGAGCTCACGTATGCGTGATGAAACGACAACCGCAACATAAGCGATACAAAGCACCACGTGTCCGACCCAAATCGTAAACATACCATTTTCAGCAGGAAAGCCTATGGCCGACCTTAACTCAATAATCATCAATAAAATAGACACCCCTAAAATCACTTCAGGAATTACCAAGGGTGCATTCAGCATACCGATAAAGAGTGGAAAACCTAAAAAAGGTCCCTTGCGAACCATAATATAAGCTGCCCAAGTCCCTACGACAACAGCTGCACTGGCTGATAATACAGCAATCTTGATTGATAACCAAGCCGCCCTTAAAAGATTTGTATCTTCAAATAGGCTTTGATACCAACGGAAAGAAAAACCAGTCCAAGTCGACTGTAATGCTGAATCATTAAAAGAAAAAACAACCAGCGATACAATCGGTAAATATAAAAAACCGAAACCCAATAAAAACACTAAATATTTAAAGCAAGTGCCCAATCTCATTATTCTTGCACCTTATATTGCTTAGCTTGGTTAATCTGTAAGAGTACCAACGGAATTAATAAAATCATCAACATCACCACCGCAATAGCCGCAGCCATTGGCCAGTTAGAGTTAGTAAAGTACTGATCCCACATCACACGACCAATCATGTAGGTATTGGTGCCACCTAATAATTCCGGAATAACGTACTCACCAACCGAAGGAATAAATACCAACATCGAGCCAGCAATCACTCCCGAAGTAGACAAAGGTAAAGTGATGCTTAAAAAAGCCTTAAATGGCCTAGCCCCAAGGTCATAAGCTGCATCCAGTAAGCGTCTATCATGTTTTAATAAATTGGTGTAAAGGGGCAAGATAAAAAATGGCAAATAGGTATAAATCAAACCGATATAGACCGCAATATCTGTTCTGTACAATTCAATCGGTGAATTTATAATGCCGGTCCACATTAAAAAGTTATTTAAAAGACCCTCATTGCGTAAAATGCCCGCCCACGCATAAACACGTAAAAGCAGTGAAGTCCAAAAAGGTAAAATCACACCAAGCAAGAGCAAATTACGAGTTTTAGGATTGGACTGGGCAATAAAATACGCCATTGGATAACCAATCAAAATACAAAATAACGTAGTAACGGCCGCCATCCTGATTGATCGTAAGTAAGCATCAACGAAAAGTGAATCGGTAAATAAGGTAATATAGCTTTCTAGATAGAGCGCTATTCTTAATACCCCATTTTTATACTCTAAAAGTTGCGAATATGGGGGTTGTCCAAAGATCGACTCCGCAAAACTAATTTTTAAAACAATTAAAAATGGCACTAAAAGCGTCAAAATTAGCCACACATATGGTGGCACAATACTTAAACGCTCACGGGTCGGCAACCAGGAAAATAAATTACTCAGCTTAGTCATGATGGTAATACCGTCCCGCTATCTGCACCCCAAGTAATATAAACCTCATCATCAATACCCGGCGCATCTTCTAAAGCCGTAAGAGCTGACAAATTTGCTTCAATTACTTTGCCCGAGTCCAACTCAATCTGATAAAGCATATAGCTACCCATCCAGGCCACGTGTGTCACCACACCATAAGCTACGTTAACCGAGTCATCAGGTTCTTCAGTAAGCACACGAATCTGCTCAGGGCGCACCGAGACATACACCTCCATACCTAAGGGCTCGTTCACACCGTGATTCACATATAATGGGTCCTCAAGGTCTTCTGACTCAATCAATACGTGATCCGGTTCATCAACTACGATACGACCTTTAAAAATATTGGTATTACCAATAAAACTAGCCACAAATTGCGAATTCGGAAAGTTATAAACTTCTTGAGGAGTGCCATGCTGAATAATTTCACCGGCGGTCATCACGGCTAAACGGTTAGCCATGGTCATGGCCTCTTCTTGGTCATGGGTAACCATAATGCAGGTTACTCCAACTTGTTCAATGATCTTACTTAATTCAATTTGTGTTTTTTGGCGAATTTGCTTATCCAATGCAGACATAGGCTCATCCAAAAGTAATAACTTGGGACGTTTGACTAAACTCCTAGCCAATGCGACACGTTGCTGCTGACCACCTGATAGTTGCGACGGTTTGCGACGCGCGTAGCCGCCCATCTGGACCAAGTCCAATGCTTCAAAAACACGTTGATGAATCTCCTGCTTATCAACGCCCTCTTGCTTCAAGCCAAAAGCCACATTAGCCTCTACCGTCATATGTGGGAATAAAGCATAGGATTGAAACATCATATTTACTGGACGTTTATAAGGCGGTACATTGGCAATATCTTCTCCATCTAGAAAGATTTGTCCTGATGTGGGTTTTTCAAAACCGGCTAACATTCGCAAGAGCGTCGACTTACCACAGCCTGAACTGCCTAATAAAGCAAATATTTCGTTACGCTTAACTGTTAAGTCAACTCCCTTAACAGCAACCACGTCACCAAAAATCTTTTTTAAACCGACTAGTTTTAAAAACTCATCGTCGCTTGTAGCACTTGCCGCTAAACGCCCTTCTGTCATCTTGATCTCAATTCCTATTTAATAAATTGATTAATGGCCCGTGGACTAAGTAAATACTTAATCAATACGGGCCATTTTTTATAAGCTAAAAACCTGTTAGTTAATTGTCAATAATTAACGCCCTGATTTTAGTTCTGCCCATAAGCGTGTCTGCAAACGAAGAATATTCATTGGCTGAGGCTTAATCACAAATAAAGTCTTGGCTTTTTCTGGACCCGGGTACAGTTCTTCATTAGATGCAAGTTCCGGTAAAACATAGTCACGCGCCGTTTTATTTGCGTTGGTGAAAAACATTTCATTGGTGATGGCAGCATGAACTTCCGGCGTTTCAATGTAGTTAATAAACTTCATTGCGTTATTAAAGTTAGGCGCATCCTTAGGCACTGCCATAGTATCAAACCAGACCGGCGCACCATCATTTGGAGTAAAGTAAGCAATTTCAAAATCACGATTGGCTTCTCTGGCACGATCAGCGGCAATCATCACATCGCCACTATAACCATAGACAAAGCATAAGTCGCCCGAAGCTAACTCATCAATATAACCCGAAGAGCTAAATTGACGAATGTAGGGACGGATGTTTTTAAGCACCTCAATAGCCTCACGATAATCAGCTTCATCTGAACTATTAGGATCCTTGCCTAAATAATGCAAGACAGCTGGAAAAACCTGAGCGGCTTCATCGAGGATAGAAATACCACACGCACGTAGCTTTTCAACTTTTGTTGGATCAAAAAGATTAGACCAATCACGGAAGTTATAGTCTTCACCCATGATTTCTTTAACTTTGTTGACGTTATAGCCAAGGCCATTAGTACCATAGCCCCAAGGAACCAAGTACTCATTACCAGGGTCAACTTGAGCCACAACCGCCATCAGTTCAGGATCTAAATGCTCCCAATTAGGAATTTGAGATTTATCGAGCTTTTGTAATAAGCCCGCCTCAATTTGGCGTGCAGCATAGTGCGTTGCCGGTACCACAACGTCATAACCGGAATTACCAGTTAATAACTTTGCCTGGAGAATATCGTTAGTATCATAGGTGTCATAACGGATATTAATGCCGGTCTCACGTTCAAAACCGGGGATTGTATCGGGGGCTGTATATTCAGCCCAGTTATACACATTAACTACATTACTATCTTGAGCAGCGGAAGTGCTTGCAACAAGTGCAGAAACCGCAAAAGAGAGACCAATAGACTTCAATTTCATCTGAGCAATCCCCTAATACAAAAAACGAAAAAACAGAAAACTAATGATATAACCAAATACTCAAAAAAGGGCTATTTCTATTCAAACTGATGATAATAATGTGAAATTTGTTCCATAAATACAATACTTTGTTGACCACAGACCTTTAATAGTGAACGTTGTAGACGAGTAAGATTTTGCTGTCTCAACACATCGCTAAGCTTTGTCTTTTGGGCTTTATCAAAATCGATCAAATAGGCCTCTATGACTTCTTGAGTACATAGAATATTGTAGGCATTTAAGTCGGCATGCCAAACTCCTAGATCATGCATTTGCCGAATTCTTTGTGCTGTAATGCGAGCATAATTCGCAGCCAACTCTTCATCAATCAGCTTATCAATAAATTGCTGACAAATAGTAGCTAACGGTACAGTATCATCAACTAAACTAGTGATTAAGGCCATCTCACAAAACAGCCCTTTTTTTTGATAAAAGGCAGCGAGGGCTTTAGGTACCGTGAGACCCGCACCATGTAGATAATTGATAATGACAAATTCCTGAAAAGAGCGAGTTTTTTCAGGACTAATAAAAAAATATTTAGACTTATTAAACCTGCCCACTAAACCACCGCGACGGTATTGCCTCAAAACAGCAGGACCAACGGTAGTCGAAATAAACCAGGCGGCATTACGTCCGCCTGCACCGACTCTCGTAGCCTGAGACTGGTAGTACTCAGCAGTGAAAAGTGCCGGACCAAGACTACCCTCTAGACTCGAATCATTAGCAATAAGCTCATTTTGCCAATCCGGATGGAGTAAGATGCCCCAACTATCACCTTGAACAGTTGCTTTAATTTCCATAAACTATCGCCCTGACATAGCCTCTAAATTTAATTGATTGTTTAAAAGTGATTTGCCAGAAACTATTTGAGGAGCATGAGAATAACTGTCAAAAGCAAGACAATGGCAAATAGCCTCTTTAAGAACACCTCAGATAAACGTACCGCTAATTGTATCCCCTGCTTAACCATCATAACACCGCCGATTGCTAACGGAATACCTACAGTCCAATCCGCACTACCATGCCAGCTATAAGTAATTAAAGCCATCGTTACACCGGGTAAAACCAAGGCTAAACCAATGCCTTGGGCAACTACCTGTCTATACCCATAAATAATAGTCAGAACAGGAACGGCTACTAGAGAACCGCCAACGCCAAAAAAACCGCCAACTAGACCCGCCGCTACACCCAGTATAAAGAAACCGACTTGACCCATTTTCTTGGGCTCAGGGAGCTTTTTAGTCAAATCGACATTTTTACGAGGACGCGTTTGCCAAAAATACAGCAAAGAGAGGACAAACAGCATCCCCGCAAAACTACGCCTTAAGAGGATAGGGTCAATTCCCTGCGCTAACATGGATGCAAAATAAGTAACAATGACGTTGACTACAATGGCAAGACTCACGCCTTTAAAGTCAATTTTGTTATTTTTATTGTAGCCATACACTGCAAAAATAACATTGGCGACAATCATTACCATGCCCGTCCCCTGGGCTAATTGCTGCGGCATGTCAAAGACAATAGCCAGCATGGGAATAGCAACAATACCCCCCCCGATTCCCACTAAGGCGCCAACAAAACCAATAATAGCGCCAAGCACCACAAACATGGCAAAACTTAATACAACTTCCAAGGTCCTATTCCCTTCTTAAAAAATCGAAAATATCTGCTAAACGTGAAACGGGCCAAATTGTTAAACCCTCAATTTTTTGTTTTGGCACATTGTGTTTAGGAATCATCGCTACTTCAAAACCCAGTTTCGCAGCTTCTTTTAAGCGCTCTTGCCCACGAGTGGCAGGCCTAATTTCTCCTGCTAAGCCCACCTCACCAAAAGCAAAAAAGCCCTTAGGCAAAGGTTTATCTCGCATGGAGGAAATAATTGCCAACAAAACAGGTAGATCAGATGCGGTTTCAGTAATACGCACACCCCCTACCGCATTGATAAATACATCATGGTCAAAGGTAGGAATCCCGCCATGGCGATGTAAAACTGCTAATAACATCGCTAGACGGCTGCCCTCTAAGCCAATGCTCAGGCGCCGTGGATTTGGCACATGAGCGGCATCTGCTAACGCTTGAATCTCCACCAATAAAGGGCGGGTCCCCTCCTGAGTAGCCATCACACACGAACCAGCAATATCCGTAGAGTGCTGAGAAAGGAAAATAGCAGAAGGATTATTAATACCTCGCAAGCCCTTATCCGTCATGGCAAATACGCCTAACTCATTAACCGCACCAAATCGATTTTTAAAGGCACGTATCAATCGATGTGAAGAATGATTGTCACCCTCAAAGTACAACACTGTATCAACAATGTGCTCAAGCACACGCGGTCCAGCCAGACTACCGTCTTTGGTTACATGACCAATCATGACGAGGGAAATACCACTTTGCTTAGCCATACGAGTTAGTTGTGCCGCACACTCTCTCACCTGTGATACGGAACCCGGTGCCGCGGTCAGCTCACCAGAAAACATGGTTTGAATAGAATCAATGACTACAACCTTAGGATCATGCTCTAGTACTGCTTGTTGAATAGCTTCTAATTGAATCTCCGCCAACAATTGCACTGACTCTGTATTTAACTCCAAGCGCTTGGCACGCAAAGCAACTTGCTGGTCAGACTCCTCACCCGTCACATAAAGCACATCTTGACTGGTAGAAAGGCTAGTCAAAACCTGTAGTAATAAAGTTGATTTACCGATACCCGGGTCGCCACCAATCAACACCACCGATCCCGGCACTAAGCCCCCACCTAATACACGGTCAAATTCCTCCGAACCGGTACTCATACGTGGTATGTCTTGCATTTGCACGTCAGCCAAGCGACGAACAGGAGTCGTAGCAGCTAAATGATTAAATCGATTAGCTACGGCTTTTTTAGAAACCGGCTGTTCGATAGTTTCTTCTAAGGTATTCCACTCTTGGCAATGTGGACACTGCCCCTGCCACCTAAGTGCAGTACCGCCACATGATTGACAAGTAAAGATTGTTTTTGCTTTGGCCATTTAAAAATTAAATAATTTGTTTGTTCACTCGTTGATTTAAATTACAAAGAGTCTCATAAGAACCCATCTCTGCACACTCAGCGACTCTATCTACTGAAGGTCCCCCATCACCCCATAAAGTCACCCAATCACCTATTTGCGCGTCAGGAATAGGGTTTAAATTAATGGTCATCATATCCATAGACACCCGACCGGCAAGATGCGTCTCTTTACCATTAACCATCACTGGTGTAGAAGCATCCGCCCAACGCGGATAGCCATCAGCATAGCCACAAGCAACCACAGCAATGCGTGTTTGTTGAGTTGCCTTAAAGCGGCTACCATAACCTACTGTTTCGCCAGCCATCACGTCTTGAATCGCAATAATCTTGGCTTTTAGAGTCATTGCAGGCTGCAAATTAAAATCAAGCGCTCCCTGTCCCTCAACATTGCCCATCGGAGATGCGCCATATAGACAAAGTCCGGGGCGGATAATGTTTTGATAATTTGGCAAAAGCAATTCATCAGCATAGCGCAAAGTTGCTGCTGAGTTACACACACTCACACCGACCAAACCAAGTTGTTTAAGTGCTAACTCAAACTGTTTAAGTGCCTGCTTCATCTCATTCCACGCATGGTCTAAAGAAGCCCGATCCGGCGCATCAGCATCAGCAAAGTGCATCATCATGACAACTTCGGCGACTTTACGCTGCGATTTAAGCTGCTCTACTTGAGGCAATACCTGCGCGAGGGCTGCTGGCCTAAATCCTAAACGGTTCATACCGGTATTAAGCTTTAGCATAATCTTGAGACTGGCGCCCTCAGGCAATAAGCGTAAAGCATCTAATTGCTCTTGACAATGAATAGCTGTAGTGCTTTTAGTGGACTGTAAAACCTCTAAATCGGCTTCTTCAAAAAAACCTTCGAGTAAAACCTGCTCTTTGTTCCAACCGAGATCACGCAATCGTGACAACATCTCGGTCTCAATGACACCTATACCATCGGCTGCAGCAAAACCCCTAACTGCTGCCTCAATACCATGCCCATAGGCATTTGCTTTGGCAATAGCGATTGTTTTACTCTGCTGAAAACGCGCTGCACCAACTTGCTTTTCAAGCTGTTGCTGAACAGCCTGCAAATTATGGGCCATCGCTGACGTAGAAATAGTTGCTATGATTGGACGGGGCAAGATATCACCTTAAAATAAAAGCCTTTGAAAAAACTTTAAAGTTAAAACAGATGAGTATTAAATTAACCCTCATTGTACGCCTTTTGGAAAGTTCTGCAGTACTTGATAACACTTAATACCCACAAGCTAAAACTGCTTTAAACACTTTAAAAAAGCTTATCACGTAGACTATTGTTTAAAATAGTCTTTTTACTAATATCATTAAGCCGTTAATTTCTTTATATGACACCACTAACTTACTGTGAAAATAAAATCAGCCGTCCAGCCAGCAGCATTTATTATGCCCTTCTTACCTGTACGGAGGTGCAACGCATGCACCTTACTGCTATTTTTGCTCTCCATAAAGAAATTAGCGAGGTACTCATTGAGTGCAAGGAGTCCTCTGTAGCGCGTATCAAGTTATCATGGTGGCGTTCAGAATTGGAACATAGTCTAGCAGGCAGTGCCAATCACCCGATTACTAAGGCACTCTCACTAGAAGGCGGCTTAATCGAGCAGCCAGGCTCAGATACAAAGTCATCAGCAGAGCTTTATCAACTTTTTTCGGAATTAATTAAGGCCACTGAATTAGATTTAAGCCAAGGGCGATATTTGGATTGGCCTAATTTAGAAAATTACTTAGTACTTAATGGCGGCTCTTTAAATAAGTTATTGATGTGGCAATTACTTGGCACTGACTACTTAGCAGAAAAACACACTAGTCTTGCAGAAAACTTGGCTAAAGCCATTGCCCTGACCATTATCATTCGTGATGTGGGTTTACATAGCATGCAAGGCCGCATCTATATTCCCATGTCAGACCTGCGTCAATTCAATGTCACCGCCAATCAAATACAGCAACGACAATATGCTGATAACTTCAAAGATCTCATTGAGTTTGAAGCAAAACGTGCAATGACTTTTTTTGACGCCGCCCAAGCCGAACTTGATAACTTTAAAGCAGAAGAGCTTCGTAATTTACGGCCCTTACTTAGCCTTGGCACCATGCATAAAGAACTGTTAAAAAAGATTCTTAAGAGCCCTCAAGATGTTCTTCAGCATCGACTAAGTCTTAGCCCACTACGCAAAGCCTGGATCGCCCAAAAGCATAAATTTTCTTTTTAAGAAAATTTAGCTTAGCTCTTAAACTCTTTAGTACCGGGGCGATACATTTTGAACAAAGTATCTTCAGTGATTTCGTAGTAGTTTGCCGGACCACCTGCACGTAACACTCTGCGCGCGCTATGCGCTTGATAAACATTATTTTCATCGATCATCAAACGCGCAATATGTACTCGCACAACTTGTCCCATCGCAATCCAAGTCGGATGCTTCACACCATCTATGTCTTGTAATTGTTCACAAGATAATAGCTTACACTCCATCGTTACTGGACTTTCCGCAACTCGTGGTGCGTCAACCACCTCACCGGCCAAGGCTGTCAACTTGGCAAAGTCAAACTCATCCACATCTTCAGCGATGCTTGTCAGATTCATTTGTTCGGCCAACTCACGAGTCACCAAATTCCATGTAAATTCGCCAGTATCCATAACATTTTGGATAGTATCTTTTTTAGAATAGGTGCCGGAAAAAATCAAAATAGGTGGTTTATAGTTAAAAAGATTAAAAAAGGAAAAGGGAGCTAGATTTAACTGCCCTTCCTTACTCTTAGTACCAATCCAGCCGATAGGACGTGGGCCGATGATGGAATTTAGCGGATCATGAGCTAAACCATGACCTTCTATCGGATTATAGGAATGAATTTCCTGCTGCATAATACATATCCTTAAACGCCTAGATAACGATTACGAATGGCTTCTTGTTGTTCTAACTCATCCACCGTGCCTTGCCAAACTACATGGCCTTTTTCCACAATATAATGACGATCCAGTAAAGAGTCCATCTCTTTGAGATTCTTGTCGACTACCAAAATAGTCATGCCTTCTTTTTTTAATTGTACTAGGGTTTCCCAAATTTCCTGGCGGATAAGGGGGGCTAATCCCTCGGTCGCTTCATCTAAAATAAGTAATTGCGGATTGGTCATTAAGGCACGGGCAATGGCAAGCATTTGTTGCTCACCACCAGAAAGTGTATTGGCAACCTGCTGACGACGCTCCCTCAATCGTGGGAACAAAGTCATGACTCGATGCAAATTCCAAGCACCCGGTTCTTTATTACCGCGTGCAGTAGCGAGCAGATTCTCTTCCACCGTCAACGATTTAAACACACGACGCCCCTCCGGTACTAAAGCAATACCCAGTTGAGCTATTTGAAAGGACTTCAGCTTCGTAATTTCCCGCCCTTTGAAATGTATGGATCCACCTTTTGCCGGGAGCATGCCCATAATCGTTTGAATGGTTGTGCTTTTACCCATACCATTACGTCCAACCATGGATACCGCCTCGCCGTCTGCGATTTCTAAATTCACTTGAAATAGCACTTGGCTTTTGCCATAGCCACCTTCGAGTTGCTCTACCTTTAACATCACGGCTCCCCTAAATAAGCGTCACGAACGACTTGGCTGTGTCGCACTTCTTCAGGACTACCGGTAAAAATATTTCTACCTGTCACTAAGACGGTAATACGATCGGCTAAGCTAAACACCGCATCCATGTCATGTTCAACCAATAAAATACTGTATTTTGTTCTTATCGATTTAAGAAATGCTGTCATCTGCTGAGTTTCTTCACTCCCCATCCCCGCCATTGGCTCATCTAATAATAGAATTTTTGGCGAACGAGCTAAAGCCACGGCTAATTCAAGTTGCCTTTTTTCGCCATGGGCTAACTCTGCGACTACTGTCAGTGCTAGATGATCTAAACTCACCTCCCGCAGCCAAGCATGCGCTTTTTCCATTAACTGCTTATCACGCATGGGATTGCGCCAAGAAAAACAGGTACCCGCTTCTAACATCAAAGACAAAATGACATTTTCTAAGGCTGTATATTGATTACACAACTCAGTAATTTGAAAAGAGCGAGCCATCCCGGTACTAATACGTTGATGAGTAGCTTGGTGAGTAACATCCTTGCCATCAACAAAAATCTTGCCGGAATCCGGCTTTAACTCACCACAGAGTTGCGCTATGAAAGTAGATTTACCGGCACCATTGGGACCAATCAAGGCGTGTATTTCACCTGTATACAGCTCTAAATTCACTCCATTAGTGGCCTTGAGCGCACCGAAGGATTTATGTAAATCCTCAACATTTAAGATGACCTCTTGCGCTGGCGTCGCCCTACTCTCTACCATAACGTCCACCGAAGAAACGACCAAATAAGCCTTGCTTAGCATAGAGCGCCACTAGCACTAAAACCGGACCCATTACAAGCATCCAATGCTCAGTCCAAGTGGCTAAAACACGTTCCAAGCCTAAAAATACAATAACGCCCCCGATAGCTCCAAACAGAGTACCTAAACCACCCAGCACGACCATCGCTAAGAACTCACCCGACTTCATCCACGAAGCCATATCCGGCGTCACCAATCCCGCATAATTAGCCCATAAAATACCTGCCAAACCGGTTCCCACCGCTGACCAAATAAAGGCTACTAATTGGTAAGACTTGGGAGAAGCGCCAAGATTTTTCACTCGACGTTCAGATTGACGAATGGCTTGTAAGACCATGCCGAATTTAGAGCGAACAATCAGGACACAAAAACTGACCCAAAGCACCAAAGCTACTAAGCAAACATAATAAAACTGCACCTTGTCTTCAAGATCAATCAATGGCAAGGTATTCGGCTCATACATAAAGAGCCCCTCATCTCCCCCATAAGGCTGTAAAGAAACCAGCACAAAGTACAGCAATTGAGCAAAGGCTAGAGTCACCATAATAAACTGTACGCCTCGGGTTCTTAAAGCAAATAAGCCAACAATCGCTCCTAAAACAGCACAGATTAATAAAGCGATTGGCCAAAGAATCAGCGCTTGATTACTACCTTCCCAAAAAAATATAGGTTCCATCATCGAATGATGATGGGCAATAATGGCAACGCTATAACCGCCTATCGCAAAAAACATTGCGTGACCAAAGCTCACCAAAGCCCCATAACCCAGTATCAAATCCAATGAGACAGCTGCGATAGCATAGATTAAAAAACGTGTTGCTACGCTAATCAGGTAGTTATTGTCTAACTGTTCAGTCCCAAACGGTAACAGAGCCAATATCATCAATACCAAGAGAACAGCCACTTTAGCTTTTGTAGAGGACAGCATAAATCTTATTTTTTAACAGGAAATAAGCCAAGAGGACTTACAATTAACACAACGGCCATCAACAAGTAAATAGAGGCAGAAGAAATACCCGCCGCTAAAGGTTGAGCCACTTCAGCGCTCAAGAACTTATCAAAGATTTGCGGTAAAAAGGCACGGCCCAGGGTATCGACCATGCCAACTAATAAAGCACCTACCGCTGCCCCTCTAATTGAACCTACGCCACCAATCACAATAACAACGAAGGTAGTGATGAGGATACGCTCCCCCATGCCAATTTCCACTGCCAATAAGGGTGCTGCCATTACTCCGGCCAATCCACATAAGACTGCGCCAAAACCAAAGATAAAGAAATACAACTTACGAATATCAACGCCCAGGGCACCGACAATTTCCCTATCGTCTGCACCGGCACGGATGAGCATACCGAGACGTGTTTTATTGACTAGAAGCCATAAGCCTAGAGCAACGAGTATACCGACTGCTATAAAAAGCAGCCGATACACTGGATAATTAAGTCCTGGCAACAACTGCACAAAACCTGATAACGCAGCGGGTGTGTCAACCATTGGAGGCTGGCGACCAAAAATAATCGTCACCAATTCATTACTAAACAAGATGAGACCTAAAGTTGCTAACACTTGGTACAAATGGTCACGGCCGTAGAGCTTTGATATGACTAAACGCTCAATAATCAAGCCATAAATGCCTGCAGATAGCAGTGCCGCTAACACAGCCAGTAAAAATGAACCGCTTTGAGCTAAAACATAAGCAGCAACAAAGGCGCCAACCATATATAAAGAACCATGGCTTAGATTAATCACGCCCATGATTCCAAAAATCAAGGTCAGACCGGAGGCCAAAATAAAGAGCATCGCTCCGTATTGAAAGCCGTTAAGCAGCTGCTCCAGTAATAACATCATTGTTTACATCTCACATTGCACAGCGAAGTTATCCGTACCCTGTTCGATTACCTTTCTAACAATCTGAGGACGTAGTTCACCGCTATCATCCTTTTTTAACTGCAATAGATAGTAATCCAAGATAGGATGCTGATTATTAGCCAAAGAAAAAGTACCACGCAATGACTTAAAATCATGTTCTTTTAAGGCCTCATGAAATTTTTCTTTATCAGAAATATCACCACCAACTTTACTAATGGCAGAGTCATACCATAAGGCTGTATCATAGGCGACCATCGCATATTCTGTAGGAACACGGCCATATTCCGCTTGGAAATCCTGAACAAATTGCTGACTCAGCGGTAATTCTGAAGTCAATGCCCAATGGCTGACAATATAGAAATCTTCTGCTACCTGACCGGTTGCTTCAATCATTCGAGCATCCATTGAGAAACCGGGCATAATCATTGGAACCGTATCATTGAGTCCGGAATTACCATATTGCTTAGCAAAATTAATGCCTAAACCACCCGGGTGGAACTGATAGATAGCATCGGGATTAAGTGAGCGAATACGAGCAATTTCCACTGAGAAATCAGCTTGTTCAAGGCTAGTATAAATTTCTGCAACTATCTCGCCCTTATAGCTCGATTTAAACCCATTAATCGCATCGCGACCGGCTTGATAATTAGGAGCTAGTAACACTACCTTGTCATAGCCTACCTCATTAGCGGCTGCACCTCCAGCGGAGTGATAATAATCGTTTTGATAGGCTGCCACAAAGTAATTAGGGCTACAACGCTTACCGGCAAAGACCGAAGGCCCCGGATTAAGACTGATATAGGTTTTGTTTTCTTTGATGATACTCGGTACGACCGCAGCTAGCACATTGGAGAAAGTCACACCGGTAAATAGCTCAACACCATTACTCAACATACGGTCTACTGCCTGCTTGCCATTAGCCGGTTTTAAGGCATCATCCTCAACAATCAGTTCAACATCAATACCACCTAATTTGCCGTCTTTTTGTTTAAGGGCTAATTTAAAAGCATCACGAGCATCTTCACCTAAATAACCAGCAGGGGTAGATAAGGTAGTAATAAAACCGATTTTTAATGGTTCAGCTTGCGCCACACTCACTAAAGCAGCACCTACTGATAAAGCCAGTAATGATTTTTTAAACATGGATGTCTCCTCAAATAATTTTTATTTTTAATTTGCTAAACGCTTTTCTTTACGCCAAATAAAGAGTTCTGTAAGTGCAATAATTGCTAAAAACATGACCCAGAATAAGCCTGGATATTGCTGAGCCAAATTTTCAAACTCAGCAGAGATATGGCTCACAAATAAATAATGGTAAGCCGCAAAAATAACAAAACTAATAACTGCAGCAATGATACGCTTATTATAAAAATACAAATAAGCAAATGGCGAAATCAAAGCAGGCACCGCATACAGCATCGTCGTTGCAATCATGCCAAAGACAGCGAAACCAAAACTACCTAATAAGCTTAATTGACCATCATCACCAGTTGAGTACCCATAGAAGCGTGTAAAGCTAAAAACAAAGCTCAATAACAAAATAGATTTTGCGAACTGTAGAAAATAAAATAAATAATTGTGTTTCATAATCAATAAAGGGGTTTGATGCTGAACTATCAATGAGTCCCCAACAAACCCCTACTCCATAAGAAGTTTCAGCTGCAAATTTAAAAACTAAAGCTGAATGTTTTTCTGCAGATAGGCTCTCACCTGCTCCACATCATTATCCATCACTTCAACATACTGTGGTAAATCCATCAAGTCCGCCAAGTGCTCGGGTAAGTCCATCTCAACTCCTATAGCCTCCTGAATGGTCTCGGCAAACTTTAATGGCAGAGCCGTTTCTAATACCAACATAGGCACGCCGTCATGAAGATTTTCAAGTGCCACCTTAACGCCATCCGCCGTATGGGGATCGATAATTAAACCACTTTCCTCATAAACTGACTTAATGGTATCTAAACGATCCTGGTGGCTACTTGATCCGGATAAGAAACCAAACTCGGCCTCAAAACGATGCTTTTCTTCAGAAAGGTCGAAGTAACCATCTTCTGCTAATTGCTCCCACAGTGCTTTAACCTTAGCACCATCTTGATGCATTAAATCATAGACAAAACGCTCAAAGTTTGAGGCTTTGGAAATATCCATGGAAGGACTGGAGGTTTTATATGTTTGCTCTGAGGCACGTGGACGGTAGATCCCCGTACGGAAGAACTCTTCTAATACATTATTTTCGTTGGTCGCGAGCACTAAGCGCTTAATGGGCAAACCCATTTGACGTGCGATATGCCCAGCGAGAATATTACCAAAGTTACCCGAGGGCACCGTGATAGAAATTCTTTGAGCTCCATTTGCCGTTGCTCTCAACCAGGCCCAGAAATAATATACTACCTGAGCAGCGATACGACCGAAGTTAATTGAATTAACCGCCCCTAAGTGATACTTCTCTTTAAACTCAAGGTCATTAGACAAAGATTTAACAATATCCTGACAGTCGTCGAAAACACCTTTGACAGTAATATTGTGAATGTTTTCATCATTAAGAGAAAACATCTGCGCCCGTTGAAATTCACTCATACGGCCATGTGGCGACAGCATAAAAACCTGTACGCCCTTTTTGCCACGTAAGGCATACTCAGCAGCAGAGCCTGTATCACCGGAAGTAGCACCTAAAATATTTAAGGTGGTATTACGCTCAGTCAATACATACTCAAATATATTACCCAGGAACTGCATCGCCATATCTTTGAAGGCTAAGGTTGGACCTTCGGACAAGCCGACTAGGGTAATTTTATCGTTGATCTTTTTAAGAGGGACAATATCTTTACTATTGAAGTTGTCCGTAGTATAACTTTTTGCGCAAAGCTCACGAACAGCACTTTTAGGTATATCGGTGATAAACAAACTCAATATCTCAGTGGCTAACTCAGCGTAGTTTAAACGACGCCAAACCTCCAAGGTTGCAGTATCAATGCGCGGTAGGATAGAAGGTACACTTAAGCCACCATCAGGTGCTAAACCCTCTAGAAGAATATCACTAAATGCGGTTGGACTTAAGCCACCACGGGTCGAAACGTATTTCATTTCTCTAATTGCTCCAAACGGATGCGGGTCACTTTAGAATGCACAAATGGCATCTGTTCAATCTGGCCAATGGCCTTTTCAATATCGCCCTCTCGGGTCTTATGAGTCAAGAAGATAATGCTGGCTTTGCCATCACTTACTTGCTCCTGACGCATCGAGTCGATAGAAATATTATCTCCGGCTAAAACACGAGTAATCTCTGCCATAACGCCTGACTGGTCATCAACCAATAAACGCAGATAGTAAGAGGTCTCAGCATCTTCAATCGGTAAAATCGAATAATCAGCTAAAGCATTGGCCTGGAAAGCCAAATGCGGTACTCGATTTTCCGGGTCTGTATGATGCATACGTGTCACATCAACCAAGTCTGCGATAACTGCTGAAGCAGTCGGTTCTGAACCAGCCCCCGGGCCATAGTATAAGGTTTCACCAACGGCGTCACCACGTACTAAAACAGCGTTCATTGAACCCTCAACATTAGCCAGAAGCTCGTTATCCTTGACCAGGGCCGGATGAACTCGCAGCTCAATACCCTCTTTACGATGTCTGGCGATCGCTAATAACTTGATACGATAGCCAAGATTATGAACATGGATAAAATCCTCTTGTGCCAAGTGACTAATACCCTCAACATAGACCTTATCAAATTGAATTTTAATACCAAAAGCAATAGAAGCTAAAAGCGCTAATTTATGCGCTGCATCAACACCCTCAATATCAAAGGTAGGATCTGCTTCGGCATAACCAAAATCTTGAGCTTCCTGTAATGCCGTTGCAAAATCCAAGTTACGACGACGCATTTCAGAGAGGATAAAGTTAGTCGTGCCATTGATAATACCGGCAAGCCACTGAATACGATTAGCAGTCAGGCCCTCACGGATTGATTTGATAATAGGGATACCGCCTGCTACTGCCGCCTCAAAGGCGACCATCACGCCTTTATTACTCGCTTCAGTAAAAATTTCATTACCGTGTAAAGCTAGCAATGCTTTATTAGCGGTAACAACATGTTTACCCTCTGCAATCGCCGCTAGAATCAGCTCCCTGGCTAAGGTTGAGCCACCAATCAACTCAACTACAATATCAATTTCAGGGTCTTGCACTAAAGCCATCAGATCATCATCAACCTGAACATGACCCGGCACATCGGTAATTTTTGATGGATTACGTGTAGCAATACGGACTATCTCAATACGACAACCGGCACGACGAGCAATCTCATCCGCATTGCGATTGAGTACAGCCCAAGTACCACTACCAACTACTCCGAAGCCGAGTAAACCCACCTTAACCGGTTTTAAATCATTCACTAAAAGCACCATCCTTTTTAAACATCTCTTTAATTCCTCTTACCGCTTGGCGAATACGTTGCTCATTTTCTATTAGAGCAAAACGGACATAATCATCACCATACTCACCGAAACCGATACCGGGAGAAATAGCTACTTTAGCCTCAGCCAACAACTTTTTAGAAAACTCAAGCGAACCCAAGTCCTTATAAAACTCAGGAATTTTTGCCCAGATATACATTGACGCCTTAGGAATATCAACCATCCAACCAAGATCATGTAAACCCTTGGCTAACACATCGCGACGCTTCTGATAAATAGCTACTTGCTGAACAACACTATCTTGAGGACCATCTAAGGCTGCAATCGCGGCAACCTGAATCGGCGTAAACATACCATAGTCGTGATAACTCTTAATTCGGGCCAGCGCACTAACCACCTCTTCGTTACCAACCATAAAGCCTACGCGCCAACCGGCCATATTATAGCTTTTACTGAGAGTAAAAAACTCAACTGCGACCTCTTTGGCACCAGGTACTTGCATAATCGAAGGAGCGACATAGCCATCAAAGTTCATATCAGCGTATGCCAAGTCATGCACGACAATCATATTATGTGTTTTAGCCAACTCAACAATGCGCTCAAAAAACTCCAGATCAACGCATTGAGCTGTTGGATTGCTCGGGAAACCAATAATCAACATCTTTGGTTTAGGAATACACTCACTTACCGCCTTTTCAATTTCGGCAAAGAAGTCACCCCCCGGGATCATCGGCACAGAACGAATATTGGCTCCGGCAATCACCGCACCATAAATATGAATGGGGTAACTTGGATTTGGTACTAAAACGGTATCACCCTCAGCCAAAGTAGCAAGCATCAAATGCGCCAGCCCCTCTTTGGAGCCAATAGTAACAATTGCTTCAGTTTCAGGATCTAACTGCACATCATAACGACGCTCATACCAATCTGCGATGGATTTACGCAAACGGAAAATACCCTTGGATACTGAATAACCATGTGTGTGCGGCTTTTGGGCTGACTCAAGTAACTTATCAACGATATGCTGCGGCGTTGGACCATCAGGATTGCCCATGGAAAGATCGATAATATCTTCACCACGTGCTCGCGCAGCCATCTTAAGCTCGCCGGTAATATTAAACACATAAGGAGGTAAACGCTCTATGCGCGGAAAAGATCTCATAGCCCCACCACTAATAAATAAAATATTGACAAACTATTTAATCTATCCTATCTAGGATTATCGGGCAATTAGTTTAGAGAAAATAGCAAATTTTCCATATGAAAGATGTGGTATGTACAACTTATAGTCATTAACATGTCACAATTGAAATCTAAGATTGCTCGAAAAGGAGATATTGTGGAACTACAATTACAATCATCAAACACTGCCAATACAGTCACTGGCTACGGTGCTGACTATATAGAAATCAATGAAACAAAGTATCACCAAGCCGTTTTCTTTCGTCCCGATGGGCCGATTAATACGTGGGCGGTCAAAAGCATAGAAGACATCACCTTAGAGGCTCTGATCAAAGCAGCCGGTTTAATTGAAAAAGAAGCTGACCCCATTGCTTTTTTAAGCGGTGGCAATACCGGCCCTACCTACGAAAACATTCCGGAACTAATTATTATTGGCACCGGTAAAAAACAACAGTTTATCTCTCCGACAATACTACATCCTTTACTAGCGAATCGTATCGGTGTTGAGTGTATGGATACACAAGCCGCTGCACGTACCTATAACGTTCTTATGAGCGAAAACCGTCAAGTAGTTGCAGCACTATTATTAGATGGGTTAGATTAAATATTGATCATCCTAAAATTTTATCAATTTGGAGCTTAAGAATGAGTACAACAGTAGAACTGAACAAAAAAGTAAATGACTTTACGGCCGAAACTAATGACGGCACAATTTCTTTAAGTGATTTTAGCGGTAAATACTTAGTACTTTATTTTTACCCTAAAGATAATACCCCTGGTTGTACTAACGAGTCGAAAGACTTCCGCGATCAATATGACGCTTTTAAATCACTAAATGCCGAGATTGTCGGCGTCTCCCGTGACTCTTTAAAATCGCATCAAAACTTTATCGATAAGTTAGAACTGCCTTTTGAACTCATTGCCGATACAGAGGAAGCTCTTTGCAATCAGTTTGATGTGATCAAAGATAAAAATATGTTTGGCAAAATAGGCCGTGGCATTGAACGCAGCACTTTTTTAATTAATCCAAAGGGTGTTTTAATCGCAGAATGGCGCAAAGTCAAAGTTGATGGACATGTAAATGAAGTACTTAAAACCTTAAAAGAGTCACAATAAGATTTATATTTAAGCTCGTCATCCTTTTCTTCTAAAATTTTTGGTGTATTAACTATGGCTCTTCCTAAACCTCCCCTTAAGCCGGCAACTCGTCTTGATATGACTGACATTCCAACACCAAGGGTTCGTCGCGCCAGAAAAAGCACGGCAAAAACAGCCATCCAGCCAGTATCTGAAGCTATTTCGACTCAGGCTGAAGAGATATTATTGCCACCATCAGCGATCTCTATAGTTAAAGAAACAGCTACACCAACACTAGCAACTCAGGAAAGGCCGCAAGAAGAAAAGGCTGTCGCAAAAAAAGTGAGCACCAAACAAGCAACAGCTGTGCCACGCAAAACGGCTACCAGAACAACTGTCGCGACCAAAAAGCAGATTCAAGGTAGAGCAGCAGTGGCTAATGAAGCACATAAATTATTTATTTTAGACACCAATGTCATGCTTCACGACCCCACCTGCTTATTTCGCTTTCAAGAACATGATATTTTCTTGCCGATGATGGCATTAGAAGAGCTAGACCACAACAAAAAAGGGCTCACAGAAGTAGCACGCAATGCTCGTCAAGTCAGCCGCACACTCGACTCCCTCGTTAGTGATCATGAGGATTTAACTCAAGGAATCCCCCTAAATAGGCTTGGCAACAAAGAAGCAACTGGTCAGCTATTTTTTGAAACTCAAAAGTTTGAACAATTAAATCAACAACAAATCGAAGCCGACAAGCCTGATAACATCATCTTAAATGTTGTGCAGACTCTACAAAAAACTGAGCAAAAGCGAGAAGTTATCTTAGTTTCCAAAGATATTAATATGCGCTTAAAGGCCAAAGCTCTTGGCTTATCATCTGAGGACTATTTAAACGATCACTCACTAGAAGACTCGGATTTAGTTTATGACGGCGTGATGCAGCTACCTGATAATTTCTGGCTACGTCACGGCAAGGATGTAGAATCATGGATTCAAGGTGGTACGACCTACTACAAAATCAAGGGTCCGCTATGTGCAGAGTTCCTGGTCAACCAGTTTGTTTATCTTGAGGGCGATACACCGCTCTATGCCCAAGTTAAAGAAGTTACCGGCAAGACAGCCGTACTAGCCACGGTACGTGATTACACACACAAAAAGAATAACGTTTGGGGCGTGACCGCTCGCAATAGAGAACAAAACTTTGCCCTTAACCTTTTAATGAGCCCTGAAGTTGATTTCGTTTCTTTATTAGGTCAAGCCGGTACTGGTAAAACCTTATTAGCTTTAGCAGCAGGATTGACTCAAGTACTGGAGACCAAGCGCTACACCGAGATCATTATGACCCGTGTCACCGTCTCAGTTGGGGAGGACATTGGTTTCTTGCCAGGGACTGAAGAAGAGAAGATGCAGCCTTGGATGGGGGCGCTGGAGGACAACCTTGAGTTCCTACACTCAGGTAATAACAGCGAAAACCTACAAGAATGGGGACGCAGTGCCAGCAAAGAGTTAATTAACTCCCACATTAAAGTTCGCTCCTTAAACTTTATGCGTGGGCGAACCTTCTTAAATAAATTTGTCATCATTGATGAGGCACAAAACTTGACCCCCAAGCAGATGAAGACATTAATTACACGCGCCGGACCTGGCACCAAAATTATTTGCTTGGGTAATATTGCACAAATTGATACACCCTATCTAACCGAAGGCAGTTCAGGTCTAACCTACGTAGTTGATAGATTTAAAAGCTGGCCACACTCAGGGCATGTAACACTACAAAAAGGTGAACGCTCACGACTCGCCGATTACGCTTCTGATGTACTATAGACCCTAAAATGAAATACTAGGCTATAGATAAGACTCAACAAGGGTCGTCTGTAGATTAATTTAATATAAGTTAAACATGCAATTTAATTACAAACGATTAATTCCTGATCAATTTACTATTTTATTAACCTTTGTTGTTGTCATTGCTACTCTCCTACCGGCCCAAGGCCGAGGAGAGATAGTAGTTGACTGGTCAAGTAAAATAGCGATTGCACTATTATTTTTCTTACATGGAGCAAGGCTTTCCAGACAAGCTATTTTCCAAGGCATAACACATTGGAAAATTCATATTGTGATCTTCTGTATCACCTTTATCATTTTCCCGCTCATCGGCATTTTGTTACGCCCAGTGCTTGAACCGCTAATGACGCCTACTTTGTATTTGGGCTTTTTATACCTTTGTATGCTCCCCGGCACGGTGCAATCTGCCATTGCTTTCACCTCAATGGCTAGAGGTAATTTAGCCGCTGCAATTTGCAATGCTTCGGCCTCGAGCATGATTGGAATATTTGTAACCCCTCTATTAGTGGCATTAGTCTTGACTGACTTTAGTGATCAGATTCCAAGCATTAACTTGATGTCAGTGCTGAAGATTATTGTTCAGTTATTCGTACCTTTTATCATCGGCCACCTATTGCGACCTTACCTGGGCGAGTTTTTATTGAGAAATAAGTTACTTGTCAAAATTGTGGATCAAGGCTCGATTTTACTAGTCGTTTATGCGGCATTCTCACACGCTGTAAATGAAGGCTTATGGCATGAAACACCTTTATCCGCTCTCATTGCTGTATTTTTTGTTAGTGCCCTGATTTTGACTATTGCGTTGGGAGCAAGTCACTTTATAGCTAAAGCATTAGGTTTCAATCTAGCCGATCGAATTACAATTTTGTTTTGTGGATCTAAAAAGAGTTTAGCCAGTGGCCTACCAATGGCCCAAGTCATTTTTGCCGGGATGCCCATTGGTTCGATTATCTTACCTTTAATGATTTTCCATCAACTACAGCTCATGGCTTGCGCTGTTATTGCCAATAAATTAGGAAAACGTCCCTTAAGCGCTGAAGAAATAGAGACTGAGAAAGTCACCGCATAAAGCAAGGGGAGCTTTAAGCTCCCCTTCTTCTATTTACCGCTAACCGCCTGTACTTCTCTTAAGATCCGTAGAGGAATACAAGTTTCTAAACGCACCCGCATTTGAGTAATTAAACTAGGGTCCAAAGAGTCATCCAATCCCTGAACCAGGTCAACGGTACAATCCCCATCTAAGTTATCAATTGCCATCTGAGCAATATGACTATGCTTAGGATCAACCTCCACATCACTTGCCGCATGAAAAAGATGTAAGGTTTGCTGCAAAGAAATAGGCTCCTGAGGTATGCTAATAAATCGGCTACCAAAAGCAATTAAACGTCCGGCTAAAGGTGAATCTTGTTTTGCCAACTCCAGTACTAAAGAACCTAAACTCCCTACACCTACCAGGGCGGTAGCTGCAGATTCAATTAAAAACTCTTTTTGTTGCTCTTGAATAAACTTAATCCAAGCGGGTTGAACTACGTCCAACCATGCCTGTTGCTCTGCTTCAGCTAGATCCTCTGTTAAGGGCTTTGCTTCTACCAAACTAATGTTCATCAAGACAGCCTGAGGAAATCGCGCCGACAACACTTTGACAACCTGATCAGCGTCATCTATATCTTCTGCTTTGGCAGAACGAGACAAAACAATAAAGAGTTGACCAATATTTACTTGTTCTTTTGGCAGGTACTTTTTGTTAATAATAAATTTTGCCATTGACTTAATTTCAATCCTGTAGTGATTAATTTCTTTTGAAGTAACGGATATATAATAAGGTCATTAAGTTAAAATTCAACTCAATCATTAGGAAACATGATGTCTGACAGTTTAAAAGATAAAATCACCAACGCCACCAAAAACGCAATGAGAGCACGTGATTCTGCTCGCTTAGGCACCTTACGTTTATTACAGGCAGCAATTAAGCAGCGCGAAGTTGATGAGCGTATTGAGCTTAACGATGAAGATGTGGTGGCTATTATTGATAAGCAAATCAAGCAACGCAAAGAATCCATTCAAGCCTACGAAAGCGCCGGTCGTACAGATACTGCCGCTGCGGAACAAGCAGAAATTGATGTATTAACTGAGTTTATGCCTGAACAAGCTAGCCCAGAAGAAGTGTCAGCTTTAATCGAGGAAGTGCTGGCACAATTAAGTGCTGATGGCGTCACCGGTGGAGCCGCTATGGGCAAAGCCATGGGCGCTATTAAGCCCAAACTGGCAGGCCGCGCCGACATGTCTGAAGTATCCAAGTTGTTAAAAGAAAAATTAATGTCCTAATTTTTAAAACAAACTTAACTGAGAATCCACAGCTTCTTTGCTTAGGAACTGGCTAATCCCAATGCCTGCTAAGCGATAAAGCTGTGATTTCTCATGAGGACTCAGTTGCTCCAATAAGTTCTCAGCCTGCTGCAAGATCTCATCAGCTTGATGCAGTACTTGCGAAAGCGTGATTGAACGTGTCATTACTCTAAAATCCGCCGTTTTTAAACGCAAAGTCACACAGTGACCAAATTGCCCCTTGCGCTGCGCAGAAGAAGCCACTTTTTCTGCCAAAGGTGGCAATGCTTGCGCTATCTCCTCAACAGTCAAATCACTCATAAAGGTATTTTCAGCAGAGATCTGCTTAGGCTCACGGTCCGGCTTAACTGGTCTCTTATCTACGCCTCTCGCCAATTGATATAGTCTATATCCATAACTGCCAAAATGGTGGGTCAATTCCCCTAAGCTAAATCTCGATAAATCTTCTACCGTAAATACTTTCAACTGATGCATTTTAGCTAAAGTCACTCGACCTACCCCTGGAATTTTTTGCACAGCTAATGGCAACAAAAACTCCATCATTTTTTGAGGTGATACTACTTTAATGCCATTTGGCTTATTCCAGTCAGATGCTATTTTTGCTAAAAACTTATTGGGCGCGACGCCTGCCGATGCGGTTAATCCGGTAGTTGCGACAATATCTTGACGGATTAATTGAGCCACCTCAGTTGCTATCGGTATTTTAAGCTTATTGTCAGTGACATCTAAATAGGCCTCGTCTAATGACAAAGGCTCTATCAAATCAGTATGTTTTTTAAAAATCTCATGGACCTGGCTCGATACCGCTCGATACTTAGCGAAATTAGGCGGCAAGTAAATCGCTGTCGAACATAATTGCTTGGCTTTAGCAACTGACATAGCTGAATGTACTCCGTACTCCCTAACCTCATAAGAAGCTGCACAAACTACTGAACGCTCGCCCTCCCAAGCCACAACCACAGGCAGGCCCTTTAAGTCGGGTCTATCGCGTAGTTCAACGGAGACATAAAACGCGTCCATATCAATGTGAATAATTTTTCGCATCGTTTCAAAGGAGTTCTTCACTGAAATAAATAAAAAAATACACTACAATAATTAGTCTTGTCGCTTAATTAAGCGACTTATTTTCGGAGCATAACATATGGGTAAAATTCAAAAACTTCTCTTTATTTTAGCAGCTGCAGCGTTTTTAACTGCCTGCACTGGTCAGCACCCGGATAGTTACCAAGGTCCTGCGGCCCCTAAACCACAAGATCTGCCACCGCCAACCAGTCTGTTTAATGAGTAATAAAACGCATGCAAAACTACTTAAGCAGTTCGTTTAATCGCTATGTTGAATACTTTAATGGGGAATCCAGTGACAATATTGGCATAGAACTACTTTGCACCTTTGAAGGCACACATGTATTTCTAAGCTTCATTGCGACCGATATTGACTACGAACTAATCCCGGAAATTCTACCTGAAGAGCGCTTCGAAAACGGCTCTGTCCATGTCAGCGAGTTACTTCAAGAAACCAATATTGATGATGAAATTGAAACCATTTTAAGCAATGCAACCGAAGGTGACACCTTAGTCTTCTTCTGCGAATCAACCGCAGTCATTGAACGCGCTTTAAAATCACTCGCCTATAGCAACCACTAAGCTAGCACTAGCGCGACCATCCCTTATACTCAAGAATATAATTATATGCGCTAATAATTTCTTGAGTTTTCTCTTTAGCCATATCGACAAGCCCCTCAGGAAGATTCTGACCCGCTAACTTATCAGGATGATATTGATTAATGAGTTTACGATAGACCCTCTTTAACTCATCTTGTTCAACATCTTCTGTGACGCCCAAGGTGGCCAAAGACTCAGCTAATTTAGATTTTGTTGCTCGGCTCCAACCATGCTCCTGATAACCGGCACTACCGCCATAAGACTGCTCTTGTTGACTACCACCTCGACTACTGTATGAAGAGCCACTCCTTTGCTCGTAAGTTCTTTGCCCGGAACCCTGTTCGAACTGAGAAATAAAGCTTTCAAAAAGCTCAGGGCGCGCACCTGTCAGCGGAAACAAATCACGGACAATCTCTTTTTCAGACATAATAATACGACCATCCAAGATAGCTGCACCTAAACAAATATCAAAGAACATTCGCTGAAAATTTGGAAAAGCTATAAACTGCTTTTTTAACTCTGCCACTAAGACAGATAGTGAAAAATCTGCCGCTTTGCCTTGATTAAAGCGTTTTCTTGCTTCAACACGTAAAGCCTCAGGAAGACGGAGCTGATTCATTACCCCATTAGCCAAATCAATATCTTTTTCTTTGACTCTGCCTTTGGCTTTAGCTATGCGGCCTAAGCACAAGAATAAAGTAGCGACATAAAATGAAATAGGTGTAAAAACCTCATTAGGAAAAATAGCCGAACGAATATGACCCTTGGCAAAATCATAAGCACTCGCCTTTTGGCGAGCTTTACCCCAACTAGCTTCACCCCAAGACTGCCCCCCTGCCGAATTCACCTGGCGATTACGATGCTTGATATAACGCCATAAATAAGAAGTCACAATGGCGGCAAATAAACCGATAAAAAAACTATCGTAAGTTTCCGCAAAGTATAAAAAAACTAAAAAATAAACTATAAAACGCATGTTTGCCGAGCATTGTCATGATGAAGAGCTTATCTGAGCACATCTAGATAAGGTATGTTCTATATTTTACCTAAATTTAAAAAATTTTAATCTAGCCCAAAACTTTCTTTTGGGTGGAGAAGCTAATTGTTGCTTCTGCACAAGATCATTTAAATACTGTATTGTGTAACCTTCTTTTAGTTCATCAATAAAAGAAGACTGTTGCGCTTCCGAATAAGATAAATAGATCTGCCTTTTAGCTCTAGTCAAGGCTACATAAAACAAACGCCTTTCTTCGGCAAAAGGAAAATCCTCAGCCATTGGCAAAAAACTTTCTACCAGCTTGTCGCTGAACTTTTCAGAAGGAAAACCAAACTCCCCTCTATTCATCTCCAACAACAGGACATAATCTGCCTCATTGCCCTTGACACTATGAACCGTACCTTGCAAAAGCTCTAGCTTAGAAAAGCTTTGAGCATAAGCAGAGAGCTCTCTAGGACTGAGTAAAAAATGATGAAAACGCGATAAAATTAATACCGAAACTCGCTCCTGCAGAGAACTCCCTGTACCTGACTCTGCATCTCGCTGAATCACTTCCAATATACTGACTAGCCAATTCCTTCGCTTGTGTTGTCCTAAAGGACATAAAATCAATGGGTTCTTATGTCCCTGATAACCATGCAAAAACTTTCTGGACTGTCTGTTATTTGCTAAAACAAAGCGACTAGACTCCTTACTCAACGTTTCACCAAACCTGAAACTTTGACTCAATGTATAACGTTGAACCTCACCAAAAAACAGCTCAAACTCCGTAGTAAAGCGCAAATCTGAACCAGCAAAGCGATAAATTGCTTGCCAGTCATCACCCACACAAAAAAGCCGAATGGTTGGACGCTGCTCTCGCATCGCCTGAATCAAGGCAGCACGATGATGAGAAATATCCTGAAACTCATCAATCATCACCTCGTCCCAAGGTATTTGAAACTTGCCGGATCGAATATACTCTGTAGCCAATATAATCATCTTTTCAAAATCGATGCTGCCGGACCTCTCTAACTGCTTCTGATATAGCCGCCAAAGAGGCTCCAGTAAAGCACTCAGCAACTTCCCCTCTAGCCCTAACGATGACTCTAAATCCGGCCAAGACAACTCGTACTTAAACAAAGGTAGCCAACGAACAAGCTGCTCAACTAGGGATTCATAATGATAGGCTGAACGCCCTAAGCCAATATGCTTAGACTTGGTACTTTTGCGACTTGAAAAGTCACTCAATAAAGCATAAATCTGCTGATAAAAGTGCTCTAAATCACTATCTAAGAACAGCTCTATGCACTTAGTTTTATGCGCAGCATGAATGTCCGAAGACTTTTGTCGGCGCTCAACCTGCTGTTCTGATAAAGAAGCTGCAGAGACATCATAAACTTCCAGATAAATATCTTGAACCGGTAAATAAAAACCTGGTTGATATGACTTATACCTCTCCCAAGTATGCGGCTTGGCATAGTGAGTCTTATATAGATAATCCACTCTAAACTGATAAAGTAAATTGGCACATATTAATTCTGCTCGATTATCCACATACTCATCATGTAAACTACGGAAAAGCTGATTATTAGACGGTGTAATTGATGCAATGCTAAGCCATTTATAATAGGCAGTTAAGTAATTAGCATCTTTTGCACAAAGTTCAAAAAAGCCATGACGTATAAAATGCTCCATCGCCCCTGCTTCGCTTAACTCCGTAAGTTGAGGTACAGTGCCTTTAACCTTAGCCACAATATACAAGCCTAAACTGTGAAAGGTATTGACCTGTACCCCTTCACTTATCATGGGCAGCAAATCATCAATACGCTCACGCATCTCTACTGCTGCTTTGCGGGCAAAGGCTAACATTAGAATATTGGATGTTTGAGACTCTTCCTGCTGAAATAAATATGCCAAGCGACCGATTAAAGTTCTGGTTTTGCCAGTCCCGGCCCCTGCTAAGACAAGGCTTGACAAGGCAGTACTTGAAGCCGCGACATACTGCTCTTCACTAAGCCCCTCAATAATTACTTGGCTAAGTTTAAAAGTGCTTTTTATCGTTGGAGAATCTGAATCTGTCTTACTCACTACAGCCACATTTACTAAAAAAACGGTGTTGTGAAACAGCTTAACAAAACTACCTGACTAAATATAAAAAATGGACCTTTTTGTCCTCCCCAAAATAATAGCCTGTCAGCAAAAATACTGACAGGCTATTAAAAAAGGAAGTAAACGCCTTAATAACGTCAAGCGTCTCTTAACTTATTGAACGGGACGAGATAAATCCTGAACTGGGGTACCTTGCGCCTCTACTGCATCCCTAACAGACTCTGCTACAGGAGCTGGTAAAGTAGTAGCACCAGAAGTTGCAGCACCGCTAGTCTGCTGAACGGCTTGACCATCTGGACCAACGACCGTTGTTCTACTTTGACCCGTGGCTGTACCAACATCTACTTGACGAGTTGATAAGTTTTGTTGAGCAGCTTGTTCAGGTGTCACAGGAATCACTGTTTCAGTAATACGTAAAGTCGGCTCAACATACATATCTTGAGACTTGGCCCAAGCTGAACGGTGGTCCTGTCCCTCTTCTTGAGCAACAGCAACGCCACTCACCATCAAAGTTGATAATCCTAGAAGTAATATTTTTTTCATGAAAAGACTCCTTTATTCACCATAGGTATTAATTAGTTTATACATTAATTGATATTAACAGGGATTGATGCCACCAAATGCAACAAGATGTTATAACCTCTTGTCTATTTAAGATAACATAAAACATTATAAAAGCTTATTATGTCGTTACTATGCATTCCCCTATGATTTCAGTCGAACACCTGATAAAATCCAATTGTTCCGATAAGAAGCTGCCTGGAGTTCTAACTTATGAAATTTAAAAAATTACTATTAATCGCAATTCCTGTATTAATGTCTGCTTGTGCAAGCAAAATTGACATCAGCAATCATAACTCCTATGGCCTTAAATGTTCTAACAGCGCCTCAACGTCGCCTGACTGGGCTGCTTGTCAAACTAGCGCGGATAGAGTTTGCTCACCACTTAAAGCAGTTAATATTCAGCAACATGCACCAACCGGCTCTGGATCCGCTGATGACTCCTATTTCATAACTTTTAGCTGCCAATAAATACATTAAAAATCAAGCTAATAGATTCATATATAATAAGGCGGTCAATCAAATTTGATTGACCGCCTTATTTATTCTTGCTATAAATAGCAATTATTCAATATCTCTAGCGCAAGTTATCTTTGCGATGGCTGCGCGCTTAACCACTGGACAATTTGTAAGTGGATCTGTTGATTAGCCTCTGCAAAAGCGTTGAGTACAGCCTCATCTGATGCCGCCTCAAGAGGTGCACGAGCTTTAAAACTAGCTGTACTTACTGGATAGTCCCTTACTTTCAGACTACTTAAACTAGCATCTACGCTAATAACAACTTCAGCAGGTTCCACTGAGTGATCTAATTGAAAATCCTGTAGATCACTGCGTAATGAATAATCACCTGCCGCTGTATCATCATTAATAACTGCACGATAAATATTTGCGCTACGTAAAGCTCGAATCAAACTGTCTCTAAAAACTATAGGGCCCAAATCTTCCCAACGAATTCCATCCATCACTGCCAAACTGCGTTCTGGTGTGACTGCTACCACTCGCGGAGTATTTAAATAATTTCTGCTGTAAGGTATAGCAACTCTTAAGACCTCATTTTTGGCTGCTACGTTTTGTGCTTGAAGCGTACCCTGAGGAAGTTGATACACAGCTAGATGTGGAGCTTCCGGTAAAATTGAGCAAGCTGCCAATAATGTACCCAATGAACCTAGTGTCAATAAACGAAGAAATGATTTTTTTACCATGGTTTATATTCCTCTAACTGTTGACCCTCTAATATAAAGCGCCCAGGACTTTCTGAGAAATCTCTTAAGAAATTGTTAAATGTGCCCATACTACGCTTAAACTCGTTAAGTGCCGGACCCAACTGCTCCAAACCATCTAAGCCGGTAGCCAAGCTGCCTTGAGAGTTATCCACTAACTTTCTGATATTATCCGCTACTACTTTAACCGACCCCAGAGCTTCCTCCATGGAAGATAACGCTTTAGCTCCCTGCTCATTGACTAATTGGCTGACGCTCGAACTAAACTCGGCAAAGACATCTACTGCAGCATTAGCACTAGATAATAGCCCTTCTGCTTCACGGATAACGGATTGTATATTGTCACTTTCATCAGCTACTGTAGCGGTAATAGCCTCAACATTGGCTAGAATCTGACCTAAACTCTCGATATTTTCATCACTTAGAAGCTTTTTAACCCCAATTAAACTCTCACTCATACTAGAGACTAAACCTTCACCGCTAGAAAACAATTGCGATAGAGGCGAAGGTGTTGCATAAATAATTGCTCTATTGTCACGCGTGCCAATTAGACGTCCGCTAGTCTTGGTACCACCGGAAAGCGCTATCATCGACTGCCCTGTTATCCCAACCATAGAAATCATTGCTCTGACATCTGATTGAATCTCAACACCCTCTTGAACCTTTATGTAGGCATTAACAATATTAGGATTGGCTTGAAGCTCTAAACGCTCAACCTCACCAATTTTCAACCCGCTATACTCCACCGCACTACCATTAGATAAACCGCTGACACTCTCATTAAACTGCACAATAAAATACTGCCAGTTATGGGTAGTAGCAAATTTACCTAATACAATTACCGCAACGACAATACCTACGCTAACGATAGCGGTAAAAAAACCTATTAAAACATGCCTTGCTTTTGGTTCCATACTTTACCTTTTAAAACTAAACAATAGAATTGTGAGAAGTATATGCTGCACGACCGCGTGGGCCATTGAAATACTCTTGAATCCACTCATTTTCAACTTTTTTAACTTCTTCAATAGGGGCTGATATCAGCACTTTTTTGTCCGATAGTACGGCAATCTTATCGCATGCAGTATATAAAGTATCCATATCATGCGTTACTAAAAAAATAGTTAAACCCAAAGCATCTCTAAGGGTTTTAATTAGTTCATCAAAATTAGCCGCACCAATAGGATCTAAGCCCGCTGTAGGTTCATCTAAAAATAAAATAGCCGGATCCAATGCTAGGGAGCGAGCAAGTGCTGCTCGTTTAATCATGCCTCCGGAAAGCTCTGAGGGATAGCGGTCTGCAGCAACTGCAGCTAAACCCACCAAGAACAACTTCATCAATGCTAAATCCTCGGCCTCTGCTCTAGGCATGCCCAATTGCTCAATCAACGGAAAAGCAATATTTTCTTTAACAGTAAGTGAGGAATAAAGAGCACCTTGTTGAAACAAAACGCCCATTTGTCGATCCACTTCAACCCGCTCAGAATTAGATAATGTAGATAAAGTTTTACCGAATATCGCGACTTCACCGGCTGCAGGTGTTATTAAACCCACGATGGACCGCAATAAAACTGACTTACCGGTACCTGAACCACCGACCACACCAAGAATATCACCCTGATAGACATCCAAGTCCAAATTATCATGGACCACATGTGAACCAAACTGATTACGCAAGCCTCGTACCTTGATAACCACGTTACGCTGCTCTTGTTGCTTTAAAGGCAAGTCTTTTGAGGAATCAACGCCCTCAAGGGATGGATTAATAGATAGACTCATAACTACCAACCCACTTTCATAAAGAACATAGCCATCATTGCATCAATCAGGATAACCAAGAATATGCACTTAACAACACTATTAGTCGTACGCCTGCCTAAAGACTCTGCACTACCCTGCACCCTAAATCCTTCTAAACAACCAGTTGTTGCAATAATAAGAGCAAAAATAGGAGCTTTAGACATGCCGACTAGAAAGTGGCGTAGACCCACTTTGTCAATTAAGACCTCAACAAATAAAGTGGGAGAAATACCCAACATAAAAACTGATACTGCCATCCCCCCTAAAATACCAGCCACAATTGCAATAAAAGTCAGTAATGGCAAGCTCACCATCAATGCGGTGACTCGCGGCAGCACCAAAATATTAAGAGGATCAACACCCCCCACCCTGAGAGCATCAACTTCTTCATTTAACCGCATAGATCCGATATGAGCGGTAAATGCACTGGCTGTACGACCTGCTATTAAAATAGCCGTCAGCAGTACTCCAAACTCTCTCATAAAAGCAAAACCAACTAAGTGCACAGTAAAAATAGTCGCACCAAATTGTTCTAATACAGTTGCTCCTAAAAAGGCGATAACTGCCCCAACCATAAAATTTAAGAGAATAATAATCGGTATTGCCTGGAAGCCGCTGGAATCAATATGAGCCACTACTGACGTGAAGCGCCACTTATTAGGCTGCAGCATGGTAAGCAACATATTTTCAATAATCGATCCAAAAAATGCTAACCAGCGTACAGTCTCATTTTTGGCGTCAAGCGTTTGACGACCTAAATGATCAAACCACAGCGCAAGGGGATTATATTTCTTAACACTTTGCTGCTGTTGCTTGGCCTCATCAAAACTTTGCAGCACAGCTAATAACAAATTACGGAAAGCGATCGGTAAAGAGCTGTCTTGTTCAAGCACCTCTTTTAAACGCTCTTCTCCCACCATTTTGATTAAGAGGTAAGCGCCATTAGTATCCATCTGATTAAGCTCAGAAAAATCAATAGTTTTAGCGCTTGAGAGCACTTGATCTAAGTTGCTCTTGATACTTTTAAGCTCTTTGTAATTTGCTAAAATCCAATCGCCTGTAATGGACAACTGCGCTTGATCACTGCGCTTGAAGTATGGGGAAGCTGTAACCAATCCTTGACTGCCTAAAAAGTTTAATTGAGTATTTTAAATCAAAATTTGAACTAAAAATAATGCTTAACAACAACAAACAAAAAAACTGCCTAAGCAACTATTGTTATCAGGCTTTATTATATCTATAAAAACAGAAAAGCACCTTAATTGTCTCACAATTAAGGCGCTTAATTAAATGACTTTAGAATGGCTGACTAATTATTCGGTCGCTAAAGTTTTAGAACCATCGCTATGCCACTTAAAGACATCAAAGACGAACTCAGTCAAATCACCCTGCTCGGTCCAACTAATGTCACCCAATACTGTTGACACAGTATTATCATGTAACCAATCTGCTACTTTTTCAGGATCGGTAGAATTAGTTGCCTCGATGCCTTTAAGAATAGCCTGAGTTGCCGCATAGGCAGTTAACTGGAACGCTCCTGAAGGATTACGACCTTTGTCTTTAAAGGCCTTAACAATTTCAGCGTTTTCAGGTAAAGCAGAATAATCAGCAGGTAAAGTTACCAACATACCTTCTACAGCATCACCAGCAATCGCATTAACATCTGGATTACCTACGCCCTCAGGTCCCATAAGTGGCGCATCAAAACCTAACTCTCTTGCCTGACGCAACAATAAACCCATCTCAGGGTGATAACCACCAAAATAAACAAAATCTACATCGGCAGAGCGTAAACTAGTCAAAATGGCAGAATAATCAGATTCACCAGCATTGACACCTTCAAACATGACGACATTAACGCCCGCTTTTTGAGCTTCATCTCGTACTGAAGCTGCAATACCTTGACCATAAGACTGCTTGTCGTGCAGCACCGCTAAACGCTCAGGCTTAGCAGTATTGATAATATACTCTGCAGCAGCAGGACCTTGTTGATCATCGCGGCCAATAGAACGGAAGATAAAGTGGAAGTTCTTGCCATCAGTAATTACCGGGCCAGTACCTGATGGTGTAATGGTTACTACACCATGCTCATCCAAAATGCTGGCAGCTGCCACTGTAGCACCGGTACATACTGGACCAACTACAAAACCAACCTTTTGGTTAATAATGTTATTAGCAGCGATAGGTCCTTGTTTTGGCTCACATGCATCATCCACGCGAACAATCTCAAAGGTATTGCCATTAATGCCGCCTGCGTCATTAACAGTTTCAATCGCTGTATTCATGCCCTCAAGTACCATATCCCCATATTGGGTCAATGGGCCCGTGATAGGACCGACAAAACCAATTTTTACTACATCAGCTTGTGCTGATGTGGCTAAACCAAATGATAGTGTTGCCGCGGCAAATAATGCTGATAAACGGAAGGTCTTTTTCATAATAAATTATCCTCTAACCAATCTACTTAAACTTAAACTAATAAATACTTTAAATAACTAGTAGCATACCTGACTAATGGGGAAAATTACACTCGGTAATAACCACTAAAAACGCGGATTAAACCACAATTTATGGCCATTGTTGAGTAAAGTCATGATAGTTAGGACGTTCTTTTTGCGGTGTTGCTACCCTCGGCGTGCCAATCGCAATAAAGCCCTGAAAACGATAGTCTAATGGATCAAAACCTAAAGCTTCTTGAAACTCCTCGATATAAGTCGCAATGCCGGTACTCCAAAAAGCACCATAACCCAAAAAGTGACTCGCATTAAGAATTTGAGTCATCGCGGCGCCGGTCGCTAAATATTGCTCTATCTCATCAATCTTGTGAGTCACCTGATGATTAACTTGTGTAGCTACCGCGATAATTAGTGGCACTTCATAAAGCCACGCCTTAGAAGAAGCAAGCTTTTCATCATCAAAGGGACTGTCGGATGCTTGCCGCAGCTCATAAGAAAGGTCGGCAAAGGCTTTTATAGCCTCTTTGCCACGGATCACTTTAAAGCGCCAAGGACGAATGGCCCCATGATCAGGTGCCGTCATGGCTGCACTAAGTATTTTTTCCAGTTCCTCATCTGAAGGCCCTGGACCGTGAACTAACTTCATAGAATTGCGCTTTAAAAGCAAATCAATTGCTGATGTTGTATCAACCATAAAGATCTCCAAAAACTTACTTATTTAGTACGTAAAAGAGCTTTCATATCACGTACAGCTTTTTCCCACCCGTCAAAAATCGACTGAGCTACAATAGCGTGGCCAATATTCAATTCGCTAAAACCCTCTAAAGCAACGATACTCTGGACATTTGTATAATGTAGACCATGTCCTGCATTGACTCTAAGGCCCAAACCCAAACCGGCAACCATAGCTAAGCGTACTCTTTCTAATTCTTTAGCAACAATTTCATCTTTACTTGCTGCTTGCTCGCTATCATGAGCAATTTCTGTCGCTTGTGAGTAATTACCGGTATGAATTTCAATGACAGTTGCACCTGTGCGAGCGGCAGCTTCAATTTGCTGCTCCTCGGGATCAATAAAGAGTGAGACTCTGATACCAGCATCTTGCAAACGTTGAACTGCACGCTGAACCTCGTTAAAACGTCCTAATACATCTAGACCGCCCTCAGTAGTCAACTCCTCAACTCTTTCGGGTACTAAGCACACATCATGTGGTTTAACATCAATAGCGATATTGAGCATTTCATCGGTAACAGCACACTCTAAATTCATACGTGTTGTGAGCAAAGGGCGCATTTTATATAAATCTGCGTCTTGAATATGGCGACGGTCAAATCGTAAGTGCAGGGTAATCGCATCAGCACCGGCTTGTTCTGCTAATAAGGCTGCTTTAATCGGATCAGGATAAGTGACATTGCGTTGTTGACGAAGTGTCGCCACGTGATCGATATTTACACCTAAATCCATTATTACTCCAACAAAAAGATTAAAAATTAAAACTAAAAAGCCTAAGAAAATAATTTATTCTTAGGCTTTTTAGTATCTACATATTATGCACGAAAATCAATCAAGAACTCAGTTAATTACGCTGTTTACTGCTTCTTGACTTGCTTGCAAAGCATCTGAAGTCACTGTTATCGCAGTCCAGCCACCCCCTAAAGCTTTATAGAGCTCTAGACGATTTTGTAAAGACTCTAAACCAACCTGTAGGAAACTTTGTTGAATATTAAATAAATTAATCTGCGCTTGCTGAACTTGCAAGAAGTCATCAATACCCGCTTCATATCGCTGCTCGGAAAGGTTTAAACTTTCATAGGCTGCTGATTGCTGCTCGCGAAGTGCATCTAGCTGCTCTGCATAGCTCTGCTCACCAACAAGTGCATCTGATACCTCTCGAAAAGCTTCCTGAATGGTTTTTTCATATTCCAGCACTGCAATTTCTTCACGTACTTCTGCCAAATTCAAGTTATTTCGTAAAGAACCGGCGGTAAAGATTGGCATCGTAATACTAGGATTAAAAGACCAAGTTTCAGTTTGACGATCAAACAAACCACTAAACTGAGGGCTAATCGTACCGAATAAACCGGTTAAAGAAATAGTTGGAAAGAAAGCAGCACGAGCCGCACCAATTTGGGCATTAGCTGACTTGAGTCTGTGTTCAGCAGCAATGATGTCTGGACGTCTTACTAATAAGGTAGAGGAAACTCCCGCAGGAATCTCGCTAAGTAAGTTATCGGCACCAAATGGAACTGCTGCTGGCAGAGTGGCCGGCTGTGGTTGACCAATTAACACATCAAGCGCATTGGACGCCAGCTGTACCTGACGATCCGAGGCAGCTAAAGCTGCCTTAGCTCCTTGCAAAGTGGTGCGGGCTTGATTACGCTCTAAACCAGAGGCAACTCCGGCTTGAAAACGCCTTTCAACTAAATCATAGCTACGTTGATAAGAATCAATCGTATTGCGAGCCAAATCCTGAGAGCTTTGTGCAGTACGCCAAGCAAAATAGGTTGAACTAACTTGAGCTATCAACCCTAACTGCATACTTTTGCGCGCTTCATCAGTCGCTAAATACTGCTCAAAAGCAGATTCACTCAAGCTGCGCTTTCTGCCCCAAAAATCCAATTCAAAGGCAGTAACGCCCAAACCTGCTGTGTAGCTACGACTAATACTATCTTGACCTGGCATACGCATATCAGGCGGTAGGCGCTGTGCACTTTGCTGTGCATTGGCACCGATATGAGGCAGTAAATCACTACGCTGTATACCATAGAGCGCTCGAGCTTCTTCTACCCGTTGGATAGCAATCAACATGTCCCGGTTGTTTTTCAAAGCCAAGTCAATCAAAGCAAGTAGACGTGGCTCCTGAATAACCTCGCGCCAACCTAAATCAGCACCACTCAGAAGACCAACCGGCCCAGTCACAGAGGAAGCATTGTACTCTGCAGGCACTGGTGCTTGCGGTTGCTCATACTTAGGATTAAGTGAGCAAGCCGCTAACAGCAAACTTAAACTGAGTATAGATAATTTTTTCACAAACTACTCCTCATTCTTTTTATCAGTGGTGCCTTTTGGAGCACCCTCGTTGCTATCTGCATCATGTGTTATCTCAGGAAATGCTTCGCTGTAAATCATATCTTTATTTTCACGATCACGTAATTCAGATTCTTGCTCTTCAACCTGTGCACCTAAAAGTCTAGGCTTAGTTTTAAATAACTTAAGTACAACGAAGAAAAATACCGGCACAAAGAAGATAGAGAATACAGTAGCGGCAATCATCCCACCCACGACACCAGTACCTAGAGTGCGTTGACCCGCAGCACCAGCACCGGTAGCTAACATCAACGGAGTCACACCTAAAATAAAGGCAAATGAAGTCATTAAAATTGGTCGTAAACGTAAGCGCGCTGCACGAACAGTCGATTCAAAGAGCGGTTGACCAATGGCCACAGCATCCTTAGCAAACTCAACAATCAAAATAGCGTTTTTAGTCGCTAAACCAATTACCGTCACAACACCAATTTGGAAGTAAATATCATTTGCTAGATCAAACATATAAGCAAAAGCTACTGAACCTAACAAACCAAGGGGGACAATCATCACAGCAGATAACGGAATGGACCAGCTTTCATATAGAGCTGCTAACACCAGGAATACTACAAAGAGCGACAGCAGCATCAATATAGGGCCTTGATTGCCAGCTTGAATCTCCTGATAAGATAGACCTGTCCACTCAAAACCGATATCCGTAGATAAGTTATCACGAATCAATTGCTCCATTTCTGCCATCGCATCACCGTTGGCCACACCAGGAGCAGCTGAGCCGCTGATATTTACTGCGTAATAACTGTTATAACGTTGAACTAAACTCTGCGCCAAGCTCCATCTGATATCGACAAAGTTAGAAATTTCAACTAAGTCACCAGCTAAATTACGTACTTTGAGGTTTAGCATATCATCGGGCGAACGGCGGAAAGGATTGTCAGCTTGTACCCACACATCCTGCATACGGCCCATATTAGGGAATTTACCCAAATAGGCGCCACCGGTTGCGGTAGAAAGGACTTGTGCAATATCCGCAAAGTTAACGCCATAAGTCATTGCCTTGGCACGATCCACTTTAATTTCCAAAGCCGGACCGGCACTTAAGCTCGAAATACGTACGTCTTGCAAACTAGAACTTTCTGAAGCCAATGCAATTAACTGATCAGCCTGTACACGTAACTCGTTAACACCCAAAGTTCCGCGGTCTTGTAAATACATTTCAAAACCGGAGGCATTACCTAAAGAAGGAATTGGTGGTGGGATTACGCTAAACATGGTTGAATCAGGCACGCCGAATAACAACGCACCTGTTGCCCTACCGGCAATTTCTTGTGCCGTAGCAGTACGCTCACTAAAGTCTTTTAATGGCGAGAAAATAATACCCGCATTGATACCAGTACCATTGAAACTAAAACCACGAATACTAACAACGTGTTCAACCGCCTCTTCTTGCTCGAAAAAAGCTCTAGCTTCATCTAGTGCAGCCTCTGTACGATCAGCTGACACACCAGAAGCCAATTCAACGTTAGTTACTACCACCCCCTGATCTTCATTCGGCATGAAAGAACTCGGCAACTGCGTAAAGAAATATAAAGCACCTACTGATAATGCCAAATAAATAAAGATCATGCGACCGCCGCGTTTAACCATGTGAGCGACAGAACCTGTATAGCTTTCTGTTAAACGATCGAAGTTACGGTTAAACCATCCAAAAAAGCCTTTACGATCATGCGCACCAACAGTAATTGGCTTTAAGAAAGTCGCGCACAAAGCGGGTGTAAAGGTTAAGGCAAAGAAACCAGAGAAAGCAATAGACACCGCCATCGTTACCGCAAACTGACGATAAATAATACCCGACGAGCCACTCATAAAGGCTAGTGGCAGGAACACTGTCACTAAGACCAAGGTAATACCGACAATTGCCCCGCCAATTTGAGGCATCGCTTTGATTGTTGCCTGTAGAGGTGGAATGCGTTCTTCCATCATGATTCGTTCAACGTTTTCCACAACAACAATCGCGTCATCCACCAAAATACCAATGGATAATACCATTGCCAATAAGGTCATCGTATTAAGAGAAAAGCCCATAAACCAAAGCACTGCTAACGTTCCAAGAAGTGCGATTGGCACCACTAACGCCGGAATCACCGTATAGCGGAAATTTTGCAAAAAGATGAACATCACGATAATAACGAGCACAATCGCTTCAATTAAGGTATGAAAAACCTTTGAAATAGACTGTTCAACATAAGGTGTAGTGTCATAAGGGATTGCATAACCAATTCCGTCAGGGAAGTACTGCGACAACTCCTCCATTTCTGCACGGACCAGTTTAGCAGTTTGTAATGCATTGGCGCCTGCAGATAAGTTAATGGCGAAAGTCCCTACTTCCTTACCATCAAGCTTTCCGCTAAAAGCATAGGAGCTCGAACCAATCTCGACGCGGGCGACATCACTAATGCGCACCAAAGAGCCATCAGAATTAGCACGCAGCACCACATCCTTAAATTCGTCAACATTAGTCAACTCACCATTAACAGAGGTAATGGCTGTTGTAGTCAGCCCCTCTGCTGCAGGAGGCGCACCTAAAATACCCGCCGGAATGGGGATATTTTGTGAACTCAGAGCCTGATTAACATCGATCATGGTTAGGCCATATCCAGTCAATTTGTCCGGATCAACCCAAATACGCATTGCCCTTGGTGCAGCAAATAACTGGAAGTTACCTACACCCTCAATACGTGAAATACTATTTTTAACATTTCGGCTAATATAGTCAGCAACGCTAGCTGCATTAACTTCAGGGTTCTCTGAAAACATTGAGACAATCATCAAGAAGTTAGTTAATCCCTTGGAGTAACGAACACCCTGCTCCAATACTGCTTGCGGCAAAGAAGACTCAATATTTGATACGCGGTTTTGTACATCAACCTGAGCCATGTCATGATCAGTCCCTGGCTCAAACGTAACGACAATATTCGCTCTACCACTCGAGTCCGCTGTCGATGAATAATATAGCAAACCATCAGCACCGTTTAACTCATCCTCAATCAAACTGATCACTGAGCGGGAAACTTCTTCAGCAGAAGCACCAGGATAGGTCGCACTAATAGTAATGGCTGGTGGTGCCACATCCGGATATTGTTCTACCGCTAAATTATTAATTGCTAAAAGACCGGCACATGAAATCAGGATCGCCAGCACCCAAGCAAAAACCGGGCGATGAATAAAGAAATAAGACATGAATCAGACTCCTATTGCGCAGCTGCGGCTTCTGTAGCCTCGCTAACCGGCATTAGGTCGTCAGCTGTGTCTGGCGCCTTCTCAAAAGGCTGCGGTCTAACAGGCTGACCGGCGCGAATTTTTGTAAAACCCTCAACGATAACTTGTTCACCCGCCTCTACACCATTTACAACGTGAGTGCGACCGGCAAAATCCTGACCTAAGGTAACAGGGCGATCACGCACAACATTTTCTTCGTCAACAATCATCAACTTATTTACACCTTCTGCTGTACGTTGAATGGCTTGATTTGGAACGAAGATTGCATCATTAACCGCAGCACGCGCTAAACGCACCTGCACATAAAGCCCCGGCAACAAATGCTGATTTGGATTAGGGAAAGTTGCGCGCAACTGCACCTGACCAGTGCCTGGATTAACAGTCACTCCGGTAAAGAGCAATTCACCTTTTTCGGGATAAACCGTGCCATCTTCAAGTAATAATTCAACTTCAGCAACCCCATCAGATAAGGTATTGATATTGCCAGCATCTATTTCGCGACGTAGCTGACTAAGCTCAGCAACTGTTTGGTTAAAGTCAACATACACTGTATCTAATTGCTGCACTAAAGCTAGAGGAGTTCCACTAACCTCGCTCACTAAAGCGCCTTCAGTCACTAAAGCACGTCCAACAATACCATCAATAGGTGAAGTCACATCGGTATAACCAAGCTGAATCTGTGCATTTTCCAGAGCGGCTTTAGCTTGCTCAATTGAAGCATTGGCTAAGCCAGCTTGTGCAACTGCATTATCATATTCTTGACGGCTAATAGCAGCAGAGTCAACCAGACCACGATAACGTCTGGATAGAGCATTAGCACTCTGCGCAGTAGCTTCAGCCTGTTTTAAAGAAGCTGCTGCCTGGTTATAGGCAGCCTGATACGGTTTTGGATCAATCTTGAATAATAGCTGACCAGCTTCAACTCGACTACCCTGCTCAAACTCAATAGTCTCAATATTACCCGTCACTCGAGCCAAAATTTGTGCATCTTTGAGCGCATTTACACGACCCGGTAATGTACTATAAAGCTTAGTGGACTCCTCTTGAGTCTCAATTACACTAACCGCCATTGGCGGCGGCGTCTGCTGCTCCCCCTCTTGCGAACAAGCACTTAAGGTCAATAAAGCGGTGACCCCTAATGACACCATTAGGCCACGTGTGGCATGTTGATTTTTTTTCATGGATAACCTATTTTGTATCTATAACTCATTAGCCAATGAATGAGAAGATAAGTTAAAAAACGAAAAGTGACGATAGATACAGCTAAACTGCAAAAGGACGATAAAACTATTGATGTTTATCGTCTAGGAATTTATATCACTCAATGTAACCTATTTAAATCTTTTTACTAAAAAAATTATGATTTCATCACAATTTCTTTAAGAAAAGGAACGACTATTGTACATAAATCTAACTGCCTAGGCAAGCAATTACCCTTGATCTACTAAGGCCATCAATGAAAAAAACATGCTAGTGTGTACAACCTTGATAACACCATTACTAATCTAATAGCAATGCATCATCTTCAACCTCTTCGCCACGCACCTTTTCGAACATACTCAATAAATCACTCACAGTCATTTGAGCACGTTCATCACCACAGACATCTAAAACAACCTTGCCTTGATGCAGCATAACCGTTCGATCACCGTGTTCCAATGCTTGTTTCATGCTATGCGTCACCATCATGGTAGTTAATCGTTGCTCGTGGACAATTTTTTCGGTTAACTCAAGAATAAAACTGGCAGTTCTCGGATCTAAAGCAGCCGTATGCTCGTCCAGCAATAAAACCTTACTCGGCTGCAAAGTTGCCATTAACAAACTTACCGCTTGACGCTGCCCACCGGACAACAAGCCTATTCGATCACTCAAGCGGCGCTCCAAGCCCAACCCTAAAACAGCCAGACGCTCTTGGAAAAAATCTCTCATAGCCGCTTTAATAGCAGGTCTTAGTCCACGCTTATGGCCACGGCTATAGGCTAAGGCCAAGTTTTCTTCAATCGTTAAATCCTCACAGGTACCAGCCATCGGATCTTGAAAAACTCGCGCTACATCCTTGGCTCGATCCCATACCGCTAAACGTGTGACATCTTGCTTATTAATCAAGACCTGCCCGCGATCGACACAAGCCTCACCCGCTACAGCATTTAATAAGGTACTTTTACCAGCTCCGTTAGAACCAATGACAGAAACAAACTGACCCTCATCAATCGTCAGTGAAGCGCCGCACAAAGCCTTAGTTTCTATTGGCGTGTTGTGATTAAAAGTGATATGAACATTTTTAATTTCAAGCATCGCTATCTCGCTTTTTAATTAATTTTTTTAACTTTGGCATAATTAAGGCAATGGTAACTAATAAAGCGGTAACCAGATTTAAGTCTTGCGCTTTTAAGCCTATGAAGTCACTGTTTAGTGCTAAAGCAATAAAGAATCTATAAATAATAGCGCCCAATACCACTGACAATAAAATAACTGCAAAGCGACGGGCGTGAATCACACTTTGGCCTAAGATAACTGCTGCTAAGCCAATCACTATCGTCCCGATTCCCATGGAAATATCAGCACCACCCTGTGACTGAGCAAATAAAGCACCACCTAAAGCGACCATGGCATTTGACAGAGCCATGCCACCAACAACAGAACGATCGGTGGTTACACCTTGCGCGCGCGCCATACGCAGGTTAGCCCCTGTCGCTCGCATTGCCAGGCCTGAGCGCGTTGAGAAATAAAGATTTGTTAACACCCAAAGCAACACCACCACTAAACCGAGCACCACCGGACGCCATATATAATCAGATATGGCAGACGACTGAGTTACGGTAAATACAGTATCATTAAAAATCAATGGAATATTAGGACCGCCCATAATTCGCAAATTGATGGAGTACAAAGCGGTCATCATCAAAATACTGGCGAGTAAATCCATAATCCCCAACTTGGTATTTAACCAGCCCGTAATTGCACCTGCAAAAGCACCAGCCAAAGCCGCACAGAGTGACGCTAAAAAGGGATCATAACCCTGACTAATCATTAGTGCAGCAACTGCACCACCAGTAGCAAATGTACCATCGACTGTTAGATCAGGAAATCGAAGAATTCTGAATGAAATAAAAACGCCCAGAGCAACAAGGCTATAGATAAAGCCTAACTCCAGCGCGCCTAAAGAGGCTAAAAAAGACATGAATCAAAACACCTAAAGAGCTACTTTTAAACAACAAGAAGTAAGAAACACCAAGCTGATGAAGTAAATACCGATAACCAACCTAGCTTGGCGTTCAAATTATAACCAGCCGTAGCTTATTCAATCACTTTTTGAGCCGAATTTAATAATTCCTCACTAAACTCAATACCAATACGTTCAGCCATTTTTTTATTGAGATGAGTTTCTAATTGATTAGAGGTTTCCCAAGCAATATCGCCCGGATTTTCACCATTTAAAATGCGTGCAACCATCTGCCCTGCTTGTACACCTAACTGTCTATAATTGACACCTAAAGCAGCAATGGCACCACGCTCCACACTATCAGTATCCGAAGCAATCAAAGGCAATTTGGAATCCAAAGACACCTTAGTCAACGATTCGTAAGTAGCGATCACATTATTATCCGTTGTTGAGAAAATCATATCCGACTTCCCTACTAAACTACGCGCTGCTGAACTCACGTCTACCGTACGTGGAGCCGCAGCCTCAATTAAGGTTAAATCGTACTGAGGCATCAATTTTTTTAACTGTTCTACAACGATTTTAGAGTTTATCTCGCCCGGGTTATAAACTAGACCAACCCTTTTAGCATCGGGTAATGTTTTTTTAATGAGTTCTAATGAAGCCGCTAGCGGTAACTCATCCGACATACCGGTTACATTAGTGGTAGAAGGTCCACGGTCTTTGACTAACTGAGCAGCAACAGGATCCGTCACAGCACCAAAAACTACCGGTATGGTTTTAGTTGCAGCAACCACGGCTTGTGCTGACGGTGTACCGATAGCCACAATCACGTCAGGACTTTCACCAACGTATTGACGAGCTATTTGCGCCGCTGTGCCTGTATTGCCCTGAGCAGTTTGATATTTAACACGTAAACTCTCGCCTTCTTTAAAACCTTCAGTCGCTAAGGCCTCGACTACGCCCTCTTTAAAAGCATCAAGAGCCGGATGTTCGACAATGGATGTAATTGCAACGTATTTGTCAGCAGCCAATACTACGGCGGGAGCCACAACGCCAAGACTGACAATAAAGCCAAGTGCCAAGCCTAAGGATCTATTCTTAAAATTGCTCATCAACTCTTCTCCTAAATAGGATTCAATGGGAATAACTAAATAATAACTTTATTAGCTCGGACAATATGCTGATTGTCCTGTTCTTTTAGTAAGATATCTAAAAAATCCGGTGCCGGTAACGCATAATCTAACTGCACTTGCTTGGCTCGGGCTTTTAACTCTTTAGTCGTAAACTCAAAAATCGGACCTTTAAAAGCCATTATGATACGATTCCCATCTTCAGTTTCAGGAAACATAATGACTCTATTATCAAAAGCTGCTCGAATATTAGCTAGATTCTTGGCAAAACTTGGATGATGACCAAAAAGATTAAAAGTAGCAATACCGCTTTTCCCTAAGACATTGGCACAGCCTTTATAAAACTTCTTCGAACTGCAAACAGGTCCCTCGGCAGTGTAGTCATACAAATCAACCATCAACACAGCATACTGTCCCTGCACTTCGACGTCATGCACCCATGACTCAGCATTAGCTTGAGTAATTTGACAACGTTCAGTTTCTTCTACGTGAAAATGGTCCTGCACACACATAATCACCAATTCACTCCACTCAACACAGTTAATAGGCGCATCGGTATAGTGTTGAAAAAAACGAAAATGGCTCCCCGCACCAAGACCCAGTAAGGCTATCGCTTTATCTTTAGTCGCTTCCTGAAATAATAACCAGGCGCACATCTGCCGAGTATATTCAAAGACTAAAAAATTCGGCTCAGACAAAGACATCACGCCTTGTGCCCATGGACTATCGAAGTGCAAATACCGACACTCGCCATCCTCTGCCAACATAGGGACATCAAATTCGGGGTGTGGAGCATGTTTTTTCATATTTTTAAGACTAAATAGCAAATGGTTATAATTTTGGATTTGTAATTTAATTACATATCTTAGTGAAAATAGTCAGGAATTTGCACTGCCACCACCTTAAAGAGCAAAATACCTGCTTAGATTGTTAAGATATAGGCTCTTTAAATCCACTTTTATTTATACAAAAATGATGATTGCCACTTGGAATGTCAATTCTTTAAAAATTCGTCTGCCACAAGTTATTGATTGGCTACAAGAAAACCCGGTCGACGTTTTATGCTTACAAGAATTAAAGCAAGACACTGAATTTTTTGATCTCGCTTCTTTTGAAGAGATAGGTTACACCGCATGCTGGAGCGGTCAAAAAACATATAACGGGGTAGCGATAATCAGCCGCACCGAAGGCAAAGATATAGTCCGCAACAATCCCCTGTTCGAAGATCCTCAACAACGTCTTATTGCTGCAACTTTTGAGACTGATCAGGGACCAATTCGTGTCATTGATGTGTACTGCCCTAACGGCAGTGCTGTTGGCAGTGATAAATACGAGTACAAACTGGCTTGGTACAAGGAACTGACTAATTTCGTTAAAAGTGAAATGGAAAAACATCAGCATGTTGTTTTAACCGGAGACTTTAATATTGCCCCAGAAGATCGTGATGTACACGAGGGCTACAAAGGAGATATTTTAATTTCCCCTCCAGAACGCGCCGCATTACAAGAGTTAATTGACCTTGGTTTACACGACTCATTCAGACTTTTTGAGCAAGAAGAAAAAAGTTTCTCATGGTGGGATTACCGCATGATGGGCTTTAGACGCAATGCCGGTTTACGTATTGACCATATCTTGATCTCCGAATCCTTAAAACAAATTTGTGAATTCTGCTGGATTGATAAAGAACCGCGTCGTCTAGAAAGGCCTTCTGACCATGCGCCTGTTGTCGCCAAAATCACAGCTACGCTAACTTAAGAGAAATCAACATCTAAAGCCAAAGGTTACTAAGGGCGGCACTGAGCATACTGCGCACCATATCGCTCACTTCTTGCTTGTACCGCGCTGGCCACTCGCAACAACCAAGCTTTGTTGCGATAAGTACCACGACTGTAGCCGCCCCACCCTTCATGATAATTCAAATAAAGATTATAGGCATCCCACTTGGAAACACCATTAAGTTGTTGTGATTTATTAGAGTACCAACCCACAAAGTCCAAAGCATCAGCCATATTAGAGCGACTGGCAAATGAACTGTTTTCACGTTTGTAGTCACTCCAGACCTCATCCTTGGCTTGTGGGTAACCATAAGCAGAACTGGCACGACCTCTGGGAATCACACCTAAAAACCACCTTCTCGGTGGCTGTGCATCGTGCTTAAAGCCTGATTCATGATAAATAATCGCCATTAAAATTTGTGGCGGAACACGCCATTTTTGTTCGCTCTTAATTGCTGCTTTGTGCCAGTCAGGCTTTTCATTAAAAATCGAACAGATATTTTCAGGCTGAGCAGGTGGCGTACGACTAGAAGCGCATGCAGACAACAAAGCAGCCAGCCCAACAATAATCAATAGCCTCGAAGCTTGATTATTTTTTAAATACAAAGCACGTCTTAACATAGATACAACCTACTCATTTGTTAACAGAACTAAGGGCAGGCATTCCAGTCTAAGAAAGCATATTCGGGTTTTTAATTAGAGCGAATTAGTTAAGTCCCCGAAGCCCAATTACCATATATAATAAGCTATTAAATACTAGCTAATCTCTAGGAGTGACAATGTCTACAGCAAAAGCCAATCTTAGCTTTTTTGTTGTGTTACTGGTTTTTGTAACAATTGGCTTTATTGCCACTATTTTACCTTGGTTTGGCTCATTATTCTGGGCGGTTATTTTTACCGTTTTGTTCTTGCCATTGCATAATCGCATATACAGAATGATGCCTAAATTCCCTAATCTAGCGGCATTAATCACCCTTATATTGTGGATTTTCTTGGCCTTAATTCCATTACTATTAATTACTGCGGCGTTAGTTAGAGAGATCAACACATTCTATGAGTTAGTCCGCGATGGCCAATTTAATATTGCCATCTACTCCAACGCAATTATTGATAAGATGCCTGATTGGGTACACAATACCCTAGGCTACTTTGAGATTACCGACTTAAGCGATATTCAATCCAAGATACAAGCATCACTAGCTAACATCAGCCGTACCGCTGCGAATCAAGCTGTAGCTTTTGGACAAAATGCTGTTTGGTTCTTTGCCGCATTAGGCGTGATGCTTTACGCCATGTTTTTCTTCTTCCGCGATGGCGCCAGATTAGTTGAAAGAATCAAATACACAATTCCCTTAACTTCTGAATATCGTAATACCTTATTCGAGCGTTTTACCACGGTAATCAAAGCGACAGTTAAAGGTAATATCCTTGTCGCAGTTGCTCAAGGTACTTTAGGCGGTATCATTTTAGCCTTTTTAGAAGTACAAGGCGCCGTACTTTGGGGAGTGGTTATGGCATTCTTATCACTGCTCCCTGCCATAGGCTCTGCGCTTATTTGGTTACCTGTCGCAGTCTACTTCCTGGCAACCGGTGCTATCTTCAAAGGTATTATCCTGACCTTATTTGGTGTCTTTGTGATTGGTCTTACGGATAATGTGCTGCGCCCTATTTTAGTCGGAAAGTCAACCAAACTCCCTGACTGGGTAATTTTAATTTCTACACTGGGTGGTTTAAGCGTATTTGGCATTAATGGCTTTGTTATTGGACCTCTATTAGCTGCTTTATTTATCGTTTGTTGGCAACTATTTGCTGAAACCTTAATTGAAAATGACGCCAATGAACTTAGAGCACAAAAAGCACAAACAATGGTGAGACTCAAAAGCACAAAACCTCCAATTCGATAATTTAATTTATAGCTTTTTTGCTACACAAAAAAATAATTTTGTGATTTTTAATACTAAGCCAACAAAAAGCTTGACCCGGGATCGATTAAAGGATAATATTTAATGCTTAGTTAGTTACTAAACTTCTAGATGATTTTTAGCAAAGTAGTGATTAACTAAATAGTAGTAATTAATTAATTAATCTACCAAGTAATTATTTACTATGCACTTAAGCGCAATGCTTAAGTTTATATTTTGATAGTGCGAGCGTGGCGGAATTGGTAGACGCACTGGATTTAGGTTCCAGCGCCGTGAGGTGTGAGAGTTCAAGTCTCTCCGCTCGCACCACAACACATCAAGTGTTTATTAATTTCTTTTATAAAAATCCTGTCTCTTAAAATCAATAGCACTCTGTGCTGTATTTTTCCTTCTTAGACATACTTATCTTGATTTATTTTATTGATATAGTAAAAAGTAAGAATTCTCCTAAGCAGCCCTATTCAAAATTTGGTGTTAAAATGTGAGTCCTTTGACTGACAGTCTGACAGTCCTTAACTCGTTTCAGGAGCAATTTTCACCATGGCTATCAGAAGCTACAAAGAACTTAAAAATATACGCGACCTAATTCGCTATGCCGTGTCTTGCTTTAACCAGGCAGATCTAAGTTTTGGTCATGGCAATGATAATGCTTGGGATGAAGCCGTTTATCTCGTGTTAGAGCGACTGAATCTACCCTTAGATCAATTAACTCCTTATATGGATGCAAGAGTTTTAGAGAGTGAAAGGAAATTGGTCTTAGACTTAATTCATCAGCGTGCGGCCACACGATTACCATTAGCACACCTGATCGGTGTAGCTTGGTTGCAAGGCCATCGCTTCCTGACAGATAAGCGTGTATTTATACCTCGTTCCCCTATTGCCAAATTAATTACCCAAGAAGAACTCCGTCCTTGGGTACAAGACAATGAAGCCCCAATGACCATGCTTAATATGTGCGCAGGGTCTGGCTCACTAGCCATTTTAATGGCCTTGGCCTTCCCCAATAGCACCATCGATGCTGTGGATGTCTCTGAGTATGCTGTTTTATTAACTCAACGTAATGTCGCAATGTACAAACTTGAGGATCGAATTAACATCATCGAAAGTGATTTGTTTGACGACTTGAGTAGCGACCGCATATACGATGTGATCGTTTGCAATCCACCTTATGTTACAACCGAGAGCTTGAGGCGGCTCCCTGATGAATATCGACACGAACCTTCGCTTGCCCTGCATGGTGGGGACGACGGCATGGACATCATTCGCAAATTTCTAAGCCAAGCAACAAATCATTTAAATGACGAGGGAATCATTATTTTAGAAATAGGTTTCAACAAAGATAATTTCCATCATGCTTTTCCAGATTTAGAACCGATTTTCTTGGAAAATGAATATGATACAAACATCATTATTTTATTGACAAAAGAACAATTAGAAAAGATAAAGGACCCCGTTAAACAATGATCAAAGCTCAAGGCTTAACGCTTCGTCGAGGCACCAAAGTATTATTAGAAGAAGCTGAGTTTGTTATCAATCCAGGGGAACGGGTTGGTATCGTCGGCAGAAATGGGGCTGGAAAATCCACTCTTTTTTCTTTAATTCAAGGCCAATTAGAGCAAGATGCAGGCTCCTTAGAAATACCTAAATCTTGGGAAATCGCCGCCGTTAGTCAAGATATCTATGGTCAAGAAAAGATTGCTCGCGAATTTGTTATTGATGGCGACACGCGTTTAAGAGCATTACAACAAAAACGCGCTGAAGTTGATGAATCTGACGGCATCAAAGTCGCCGAGCTAGAGGCTGCCCTCACCGATGCCGGACATTGGTCTGCCGAGTCGCGCGCTGAACAGCTATTGGCAGGCCTTGGTTTTGCTCCAGACACATGGAGTAAAACAGTCAGTGAGTTTTCAGGCGGTTGGCAAGTGCGCCTCTCTATTGCTCGTGCACTCATGAAGCCTTCTGATTTATTGCTACTGGATGAACCTACTAACCATTTAGATCTTGACGCCATGGTATGGCTTGAACGTTGGCTTGCAGCCTACCAAGGCACTGTTTTACTCATCTCTCATGATACTGAGTTTTTAAATAATGTGGCTCGTATTATCCTGCATTTTGAGCAGCAAAAACTACAACGCTACCGTGGCAATTACGAATCCTTTGTTGAGCAACAAGCCGAGCATCTAGCTCAGCATGAACACGCTTATGTGAAGCAACAAAAAGAGATTCAACATATGCAGTCTTTTATTGACCGCTTCAAGGCTAAGGCAACCAAAGCCAAACAAGCACAAAGTCGAGTAAAAGCACTTAACCGCATGCAAAAACTGGCTCCTTTGCAGTTCAACTCAGGAATTAGTTTTAGCTTGCCTCAACCCGAGCAAATGCCTGATCCACTAATTATCATTGATAAAGTAGATATAGGATATGCGCCTGAGCGCCCTATCTTAAAAAATATCAATATGATGATCCGGGGTGGTGCACGTATTGGTATTTTAGGTGTCAACGGCGCTGGTAAATCAACTTTTATCAAATCATTAGTAGGAGAATTGAAAGCTCTTAGTGGCTCAATAAATATGGCTAAAGGTGTCAATATTGCCTATTTTGCTCAACAGCAATTAGATATGCTGGATCCCCAGGCCACACCGCTACTGCACATGATGCGTATTGCCCCTAATGAACGTGAACAAAGCTTGCGTGATTACTTGGGTGGTTTCGGTTTTATAGGTGAGCAGGCACTATCTAAGGTTGAGCCCTTCTCTGGTGGAGAAAAGGCGCGCCTCGCCCTTGCCTTATTAGTTTGGAAAAAACCAAACCTGCTGCTACTTGATGAGCCAAGCAATCACTTAGATGTCGATATGCGCGAAGCCCTGGCTAGAGCCTTAACAGAGTTTGAAGGCAGTATCCTGTTAGTTTCTCACGATAGACACTTATTACGAAGTACCTCCGATGAGTTTATGATTGTCGCTGATGGCAGCATCAGTGAGTTTGACGGTGATTTAGATGATTATCAACAATGGCTAGCCAATCGAAAAGCTGAGGAACGCCAAGAATCCAATATCGCTAAACAAAAAGAGCGTATTGCAAGTGGTGAGAACACAGCTATCGACCGCCGCGCCCAAAGACGCCAAGAGGCTGAAGATAGGCAACGCTTAAATATTCTAAAAAAACCTTTGCTTAAAGAACTGCATCAACTAGAAGCGCAACTTGAGAAAAGCACGCAAAGGCTTGAAGAACTTCAAGAAGCCATGAGCAATGAAAATTTTTATAGTGATGAGAATCGAGACTCCCGCATAGCGCAACTAAGTGAACATGGGCAGTTGGAAGCTCAGAAAAATGAACTGGAAGAACGCTGGTTAGAGCTTAATGAAGCAATAGAACAAATAGAACAACGTTAAAATAAAGGTTTCATGACTCACTCATGAGGCTTTTATTCATTTAGCAGCCTAAATCACAAATACCTTCTGAGTTTTAAGCTAATTTTTAAGATGCTCTCTTTGCGCACCGAACACCGCCATCATAACAATGATGGCAATGCGCCAATTCGTCATAATATATAAAAGATAGCCGCATAAAACATAACTACAAACATAAAGTATCTTGTTTTGATTCTAAAATTTTTCTGAGAAACCATATCTGGGGTCACTTAAATAAATATTTTTGTTTTATAAACGTAGTAAATGTGGTATCTTTCAAGTGAATAAAATATTTAAGAT
>LSQX01003014.1_pt1 | contig 58094 bp, 53 predicted proteins | sample 654561 | NCBI WGS metagenome assembly LSQX01 (sample SAMN04489861, study PRJNA283612) | anaerobic digester metagenome | isolation source: 4 biogas reactors fed with cattle manure at either 37C or 55C with and... | place: Denmark: Kongens Lyngby | collected 2014 | reverse complement strand
TTCAGTGACTTTGTCTACAGTCTGTTGCGTTATTGCTCATAATGCTTTTTATTGCCATCAGATTTTCATACATCCAATTGAGATAATCTTCTTTACGCCATATATCACCATACATCTTTTCTTCAAAAGCTTTTTGTTCTTCTATGTCCAGTTCCTGTTCAGCTCGGGCAATCGTTTCCGCGACTTTGGGATTACGACGTATATATACCTTTTTAGCATAGTCAGCTCCACTTGCAAAAGGAGGGTCTATGTATACAAGGTCTACTTCAATTCCCTGTTCCTTCAGATATGCACAAGCTGATATACATTCCCCGCGAATTAACATATTACCGTTCGGGTTTTTACCGACAGTTTCAACTTTTTTCAGTTCATACAAAGGCATTCCTCGTTCAAGTCTTCTCTTAACATCTCCTGCGCCTTTATATTTTAGCATTCTTTTAAAATTATCCAATATAGCTTGTCCTTCGACAGGATCAGAATAATATGGAACATATTTAATTGCCATTTACATTTCCTCCTCAAAAAAATCTTCAATTGCGCTTACTGTTTTTATTATGAGCTCGGATTCAGCCAAACTATCTTCTAAATACAGGTATTTAAACTTCGGATACCCAGCCTTGTTCTCTAATCTCACGGATTAAAACTTCACAATTAANNCAACTTGCTAGGCCGCTTTGATCGCTTTTTGTAACGTGGCATATCTTTTCGTTTAAGCCATTTCCGTATGGTTTTATCACAATATCCGTATTCTAATGCAAGATCAACAACAGTCATTCCTTTTTCATACTTATCTCTGATTTCCAAGACTTCCACATCCCTTATCATTTTTAATGCACCTCCACCTTTGGCTAAGGGTTTTGGTGCTAAATTCTGCATTGGGGATGTGGAACATTTTTTTAACGGAACTTTTCAACCGGCAATTTACGGTAATTATACACCGGCGTTAACATACGCCCACTGCTTCCTTTATAACAACGAATTTTGAATTCAGTCAGCGAGTTGATTACCAAGAATATCAAACACAAAAACATCAATATCATTTTCTGTATAGTGATTTGATAATGAAACTATTTTTCCCCCTCCCGGTCTGCTTTCATATTCATAAGGCTCATGTCTATTGGAAGGTCTGGTCACATTAACTGTTATTTTGTCTTTTTCATCTGAATATGAAGCGGCTAAACCAATTTTGTGTTTAGTGCTATTTATGATTAAAATTGCTACTATAATAAACAAAAAAAAATACTTCTCGTAGATCGTGCCTTCACTGTTAACATATACAACATAATCTCCTGATTTATTAACAATAAAGTAACTAACATCATTATCAATTTTTGACCTGTCAACCAGGTCGTGACAATAAAACCGGTCGTCGTCCTTTACGTAAAAGATTTTCGAGCCGTCATCAAGTACTACAACAGGCCTGAAGACGCTTATTTCGCTGTCTACTCTAATGGCTTCAGATTTAGTTTTATCATTTTTCAAGTCGCGGTAATAAAGAGATGCTATGCCTTCTTCCGTAATCTTGTCGAAATAAAAAAGATATCTGCCATCTTTAGTTAAAAACACGGGATCCTGTATGTAAAACTGAAGCAGGTCCACCACCATATCAACATCTTGTTTTGCATCCAGAAGCTCATCTGTGATTCTAAATGGACTTACTGATGGCAGGAAAGTAAAATACATTTCTTCGTCTTTAATATAAAGAACCGAAACTTTCGCTTTTGCAAAAAAATTGATGTACAAAAAGGCAGCCAATGCCAAGCAAACGACCAATCCGGCGGTAATAAATAGATTTTTGATTAGTTTAGGGCGAGTTTTTAACAGCCCCTCTTTTCCGGAATGCAAAACGGTGTTTTCGTTTAGAGTAGTTTTTTGGATCTCGGCAGTTTCTCCAATATCATCCCCGGGAAGAGTTTGAGAGTTCGCTGTTCCGCAATGCGGGCAATACTTTACATCAGCATCAATCTCAGCTTTGCAATGTTTACAAGTTGACATTTTAACCCCCATAGCTCCATGTATTTCTTGTCTTCAGCAATGGTTCTTGCCAAAATGTTCTATTAATTATCATAGTACAATAAACTTCTTATATCAACATGCACCAAGCAGGGGGTACAAGGCAGGGCGAGACAGGACGGCCAAAGATAAGACAAGTCACTTTCTTGATGCCAGCTGTGCCCGCTTCTGAATCAACTGGGCGGCTATGCTGATGGCAATCTCGGCAGGTGTTTCCGCCGAAATATCCAAGCCTATGGGAGTGGTTATCCGCATTAAATCTTCGTCAGTAAAACCTTCCTCTTTCAGTGCCGCAAATACTCCTGCCGTTTTTTTCGCGCTGCCGATCACGCCAATGTAGCAGGCCGGAGTTTTTAGTACTTGCGCCTGCGCCAGGCGGTCATTGGCATGCCCGCGTGTCATAATGCAGACATAATCATCCCCGGTAATGGTTACATAGTCGTTCAGCCGGGCAAAGTCAACCAGATGGGTTTCTTCCACTCCGGGGAATAACTCGGGCTTTACAAATTCAGGACGGTCATCCAACACGACACAGCGGAAATTAACCCTGGCCAGTACAGGGACCAGTTCCTGCGCCACATGGCCGCCGCCGCAGATATAAACCCGGCCTGCCTGTACCAGCAGTTCAGAGTAGTATTTCTTTCCGTTTACAGTGAGCACCTTGGGATGGTTGTCCAGGCTTTCTAATACTTCCTGTGGCAGCTCCATGCCCACAGCACCGCGGTGCCTGCCGAAAACGCCCAGGGCTCCGCCGCCCCCTTCCGTGATCTCACTGATTAACCATGACTGTTCACCGTCTGTAAATAATTGCTCAACAGCTTCGGCAAGCGAAATAACCGACTTGTCGCCGGCCGGAATGTATTGGAAATAAACATCGACACTACCGCCGCAGATCATGCCCAAATCCTCTACCTCGTTGCGGTACAGGCGAAAATGCTCTGTGTGCGAGCTTTTTTTCTGTAGCACTTCCCGGGCCATTTTTTCGCTTTTGTATTCCACTGCCCCGCCGCCAATTGTCCCGTGCAGCCTCCCGTCTTTTGTCACCAGCATCCTGGCGCCGGCACCGCGCGGCGTGGAACCGGAACTGGCAACAACGGTTACTAAGACGGCATCTTCATTGTTTTTCAAAGTTTGTCCCAGTTTGCGAAACAACTCCCGCATAACAAATCTCCTTTCCAAGAATTATTCAAAATATATTGCAGGGGTGTTAAGCTTAAACTTATCATAATAACAATTGCTGCAGCAAGGGGAAGCAGCCCGCCTGCTTTTTTATGCCGCAGGCGGGCTGTTTTCCTCCTACCATTTCCCTTTGCCAAGGTGAGCTTCAATTTCCGCTTTGCTTCTTTGTTTAATAATCCAGGCTTCATCTTTTGCCTTGTTGAACAACTGGACACAGGGCGGATCCAGATTTAGTTCAATGCCCTCTTTGGCCAAGACCTCAATCCTCATGGCCAGGGTAACGATTTCCATATGGATATCATTGGTCCGGTCGGATACATATATTTTCTTTGCATCCTCCTCGGAAAGCCGGGAGAATTTTTCTTTCGGCGCCTCGCATTTAGGACATTTTTCAGGAGCATCCTCCCCTTCATAAACAAAACCGCAGGCTGAACATTTCCAAAGATAACGCACTTCTTCATACCCCTTTCCTTTTCTGTTTATCCGGCACGACAGATATCGTTCCGCCGTCTCCCTTCATATCTCATTTTAGCAGATGACCAACACGGGGGGAAGACTGATACTTATTGTTCAATAATTCTTCTGAAGAAATCCACTGCACCGTTCACATCATTTTCGTCCGGGTGCCCCTTTGCAATCCCGCCGATTAGCTTTAAAGGGCCAAATGTATTAAAGCCTTTGCATCCGTAAGCTCCAAGCAGCCGGCAGGACTTCCCTTTGACAACCTTTTCTATTGCTTTTGTGTAGCCTTTCAACTTTATACCATAGGTATAGATAAGAAATACACGCTTATTGCTTGGCAGGTTGTTTTTAGCAAACTCTATGAGTGCCTCACTGAATTTGCCTGCATATATTCCTGATGCAAAACCTATTGCATCGTAGGCAGACAAGTCCGCCTCCCTACACTCTGTCACATCGATTAGTTTAACATCCCCCATTTTCTTAATGGCATCCAGAAGTTTCTTTGTATTCCCATGATGCCGGGAGTAGTAAGCAATGGCAACCTTCATAGGAACCTCCGAATTTTTTGTTTCCTGAGTTATTTATTACCATAATTATACATCCCAATAACCCTTTTGTCTAAAAATATTCTCAAAACTTTGTCTAAACAGAAGAACTTAAAAAACTTAAAGCTAAACCCGACTGCTTTAAATAGCTGTTGATTGTTTTAAAAGTAGAAAATTGTTATAATGATGTTAAAATATATAACATAGCAGCAATTTTGGTGCCAGGAAGGTGGTTAAATGTCCAATTACTACATTATCGGCGTTCGAGTGGAAAACAGAAATATGCAGTAAAATTTCAAGAGATACTCACGAAAAACGGGTGTAAAATCAAAGCGCGTTTGATTGCATGAAGTAAGCGACAATACATGTTCGGATGACGGAATTATCATTTTGCAGCCCTATGGCAATAAGGAAGAAGTTGAGGCCCTGGTTAAAGATCTCAACAGCTTGGATGGCGTAACGGCGCAGTATATTGATCTAAACTAGAACGCATTATTTTGGAACACAGTTATAAACCTCCACAAACAGTTATTGCAACAATTGTTTGCGGAGGTTTATTCTTTTAACGGCAGGGCAGACTTCAGATCTGGAAAACGTCCTGCATATTGACTTCACACCGGGAAAAACAGGCCCACACTGCTTAATTCCAATCATCAGGCAAGATAATCGTATCAAATACCTCCCCGGTATAGGCATCCTCAAGATACATTGCAACATTTGCTGTTTCTGCATCGGCGCCGTTAAAAATCTGGTAAAGCATGCTCCCCATTCCAAGGATTAATACTGAAAGCTCATCAAAACTGTTTTCGTAGTTCTCCTGGTCTACTACCATTAAAAATTCAGTATAAGATTTGTTGGCCTTTATATCTATAATAGACGGGTAATCACCGCTATTTATCATTTCCCTGATGGTCTCCTCCAGCGCTTCTTTCATTTCAGCAATCATCTTTTTGTGTGCAGCTCTGGACATTATGTAAGTAAGGGAGCCATCGCTGTTAATCCTTACTTCCTTTATTCCTTCTTCCAACTCTGCTTCGGCTTTTATTTCTTCAAGATCGCCGCTGCCAAAAAAAGATCCGGGAATAGTTATTGCAACGCTGAACAAGTTTTTGTCCACTTCTATTTCATCTTTGCTTTCCTCTCTATTGCCGCTGCCGCCGCTGTTTGCCACGCTGCCGTTGTTTCCTCCATTGCAGGCAACCAAAAGTAAAATCAATCCTACCAGAAATAATGCAGTAACTTTTCTCATATCTCACACAGCTCCTTTCCAGGCTTCAATTCTCCAATAGAGAAGCATTTCCCTGCAAAAAGAAAAGAGCCCGGTTTGGGGCTCTCTATCTATAATCATTCATAAATTCAGTCCATTCGCTATAAATGGAGAACAGTTCGTCATCAAGATAGGAAAGGGCTTTTTCTTCAAGTTCTTTTGGAACCCCATAATAGGCTTCTGCAATGGAGCCTGTGACAGCGGCTAAAGTGTCGCTGTCGCCGCCCAGTGAAATTGCGTTCCGGATGGCATCTTCAAAAGAATTGGACTCCAGGAACGCCACAATAGCCTGCGGCACCGTACCTTGACAAGTCTCGTCAAATCGGTACGAATCCCTGATTTCATCAATTGTAAAATCCAAAGGATAATAATTGCGCTCAATTTTTTCCCGTATTTCCCCTTTGGCAAACCCGCAGCGCGCCATGAAAATTGCCACCGCGACTGCTTCTGCGCCTTTTATCCCTTCTTCATGGTTATGCGTTACCCCGGTTACGGCTTTAGAGAGCCTGCGGGCTTCATTCTCTTTCCTGGCAGCAAAACCTGCCGGGCTTACCCGCATAGCCGCCCCGTTGCCAAAACTGTTGTAGGGCCGAGGATCATCACTAAATACCCAATTTATAAACATCCCGCCATAACCGCAATTAGGATACCTGCGCCCGATTTCCTGCATATATTTTACAGCCATCTTTTCGAGCAGTGAATAATAGCCGCTCTCATAACCATCCCCGCCGGGTTTGACTCTTTTCCCTGTCTCCATAATTGCTTTGGCAACTGCCAGGGTCATAATACTGTCATCAGTCACCCGGCATTCCTCCGTAAATAGTTCAAAGTCTTTGCTTTTATGGTTGTTGAATTCAAACCTGGAACCGGCTATGTCACCGATAATGGCGCCTGTCATTTGAGTGAACCTCCTTTCACATAAATTATCACCCGCAAAATCGGGTGGGGTTTTTCCATAGATCAATATATCTTCGCTTTTATCCGTCTGGCAGTAATATACTGCAACAGCATTTTTGGATAACTGTAGGAAATGCAAAAGTAATTATGAAACATAAGGTGCTCCCTGAGTATTAAACCGTAGAGCACCTTTGTGGCAATTATTATGGTAGATAGCCGGATCTCCTTATTTTTCCTGCAAATGTTCTTGGACAAATTTTACGAAAGCATCTGCCTGTTTTTCCAGGTAAGGATAGCTTGCCTTAAGCTCCAGCTTCCCCTGCTCATCAAGCTGCTGCATGGCATGAGGAACCGTAAGACGCGGCACATTCATAACTTTCATGTTTAAAAAGCTAATCAGCGTAACTAAATGGTCCTGGGCAAGCACTGTTCCAAACATCCCTGGGGAAATACCGCTTATTGCGGCGGGTTTGCCGGCAAGAACCTGTGGTTCTTTATCGCTGATTGGACGGGACAGCCAGTCGAGAAGGTTCTTAAAAACACCCGGGAAATAGTGGTTGTATTCAGGGGTGAAGAACCATATTCCGTCTGCAGACTTTACTTCAGCACGAACGCGTGTTACGGCCTCAGGTGCGGGATGCTCAATATCCTGATTAAATAAGGGAACATCTCCATATTCAAGCAGTGTAAATTCAGCCCGGTCTCCAACGACTTCTTTTGCAGCCAAGGCAAGTTGCCGGTTATAGGAATCTTTTCTCAACGAACCTACGACAGCTAATATTTTTATTCTCTTCAATTGTCTACCCCTTTCTCCTATTGTGAAATCTTAAGTTATTAATTTCCGATGTAAACTGTTTCCTTCATTATAAAGCTTCGCACTTTAACATTCAATAAATAAAAACCCGGCACCTCAAACCAGCATTTCGTCGCCTTCCATATTATCGGGGCTTCTACATAACTTAAACAATAATGCTTGCCCTCCTGGAGTTCATTAACCGGACACGGATATTCACATTTAACCGTAACCGGTCTGTTGTTCATGCAGGATGAGGTCATTTTTTAAAGCCTAGTGTCCAAGATCTATTGTAGTCCTACACTCGGTATAATTATGCCAATGGTCCTACCATAGACACTATAATTGTTTAAATAGTATAATATATGTAATTATGTGCCAACAGCAAAAAAGAGACGTAACAATGACTGCATTATTTCAGCCAGCAAAAGTAGCCAGAACCGCTGAAGAAGCTGCTTTTCAAAACCCTGTTCTTGAAATCCATGCCAATTCATTGCTTGATTATTTCGAAAAACGGACAATACTAGCCATGCGGAATGCCGATATAAAGACTATGGAAAAACTTTATGCCACAGACCATGAATTTCATAAGAAAATATATCGTTCTTCACTGGAACGGGAACAGGGCGAAGCGACAGCACAAAAAATAATGAAAGAGCATATTGGAGCCATGTTTGCATTCTTAAAGTAACAATTTGCTTGCTGTTGTTCAGTATATAAAAGGAGGGTATTTAATGGTAGAACAAAATACGCAACCGCTGCAGGCTGTAAGAATTGATGACAAGACGTACCGGATTGAAGATAATGGCACGCGTGCGCTGCTTTTTATCGGCACCAAACGGTCGCTTCTTGTTGATTCGGGCTTCGGCTCGGCGGGAAGCATGCGCAAGCTTGTCGAGGAGCTTACCGATAAGCAGGTAATGCTTGTCAACACACATGCCGACGGCGACCATATCGGCTGCAATGCAGAGTTTGACTCTGCACATATGCACCCTGCCGAAATGCCGTATTACTTCCAGAACACAAAAGCGGACGCGGCAGTCTCCCCTTTGTGGGAAGGTGATGTTATCGATATCGGTGGGCGGAACTTTGAAGTTTTATTAATCCCCGGACATACCCCGGGCAGTATTGCGCTGCTGGACCGCGAAAACCGCATCCTGGTATCAGGCGACTCGCTTTCCGAAACACCCGTATTTATGTTCGGTGAAGTGCGCAGCATTCACGCCTACATAGCGAGCATGGAAAAGCTCATAAAGCTGCAGGGCTTAATTGATGAAATCTATCCGTCACACGGTCCCTTCCCCATCGCGCCTTCGCAAATCAAATGGGCTTACGAGGCGGCTAAGAAACTTGCTGCCGGCGAGCTGCCCCCGCAGGAACCGACTTTCCCCGTTCCGGCAAAGATGTATTCAAGCGGCAAAGCTACATTCTTTTATTAGCAGAAATGTAGAACTCTATGTCAAATTCAAAGGGCTGCATGTCGTTATTAAATTAGACCGAACATGCAGCCCTTTATAGTCTGCCGGCGGTTACCGTTTGAACGGCTATAATGACGGTATTATTTATCAATGGCTTCTTCCAACGGATCCAGAGGCTCACAACTTGAAATAAAGTTACGAATACGGGGATTGACATTATTCCGGTTGAAAGCAATGACCATTTCCATTGGTTTTAAGTCGCGCAACTTCATCGTTGTAATATGTTTATTAAAAGTAGCCAGATTATTAACGCTACAAACCGATACACCCTTGCCGGATTCTAAATACATGATTTGTGAGTTGATATCCGGAGCTTCTAAAATTTTAGGTATAAACCCGGCCTTTTGGCATTCCTGTTTCAACAAGTTATTAATTGCACTTGATTCACTGCGTGAAACACTGACAAATGTTTCATCTTTAAAATCTTTAAGCGATAAATTTTTTCTTTCAGCCAACGGATGTTTTTTGGGGAGAATTAGTACTGATTCAACATTTTGAAACTCCTGCATAACCAGCCAGGGTTTATCCTCTACAACTATTTTTAAAGCTAAAGCAAGATCTACTGTATTATTGTACAACCACTGCACTAATTCACCGTGGCTTCCCCTTTTCAAAAACAAATCTACATCCGGATACATCTCTTTGAAATTATCAATAACTTTCAATGAATAATCATCAATCCGATCGCTGCTAATGATTCCTATTACAAGAGTCCCTGATTTTCCTGCCTGTATACTTCGGGCTTTTTGTAAAAGATGTTCAAATTGATCCAGTAAATCTAACATGCCTTTATGCATCACTTCTCCGGCAGGCGTAAGACGCGTATCCTTATTTTTTTTATCACGAACAAAAAGCTCTATTCCCCATTCCTTTTCCAGTTCCAAAATATTATAACTAAGAGCCGGCTGTGATATATACAACTCAGTAGCGCTTTCCGTAAAATTTAAGCGTTGGGCCGCGGTCAGGAAACACCGGAGCTGCATAGAGTTCATTTTATCACTCCTTGTATTGTCATATTTTAATTTTACCTTCTAAGTCATGCTTTGAAGTGTAAACAATCGTTTGCTTAGAGAAAAATTTGCAACTAACCAAAGCGAGTAAATTTAAGTTATGAGCTCATAAAATAATTGGATTTCACCTGCCTATAATTATTAATTAACATAGATTTAACAAAGCTTTTATCATCTTATTCAGTCTTTTCACTCAAGATAAAAGCTTAATAATTTTCAGTAAAGGAGGTATTTTTTCATGAACCGTCCTCGTAAGAAAGTGCCTGTGACCGAGGAAGACAAGAAGAAATCCTACTATAAATATTACTTGGAGCCAATGGCAGAACCTCCATGGGAGAATATACAAAAAGTATTGGCAGGCCCTATTGATCCGGCAAAGGCTCTACCTGTTCATGAAAGGAATCGCTTGTTTGAACCCGGCTATTTTGAAGAGGAAATTGGTTATTGTGTTATGCCGGATGGGACCGGTTACATTGCAAACCTTGTAAAAATGCCGGGTGTAACCGGTGAAATGTTTGACTGGTGGTTTGCCTGGCATGGACTTGACAATCTACGCTATACCATCTGGGACAATGAGGATCATTACCGTGCTGAATCCATGCAGAAGGAAAAAGCCAGGGATCCCCTGCTGTCTTACAAAGAACGCTATTGGGATACCACCCACCTGGTATATGAAGATGTAGGGATGGGGCCGGAAAATATTGTTATTCACTTTAAGAATCCAGGGGATATGGGTTTTGATACCTCAAAAATCGGCACCGATGCCTGCTCTACTATTGTTTGTGCCAACGGTCCGACCATCATGTGTCATTTTGTTCGCCCCATAGAAGGCGGTGTTGAGCTGCGCACACGTTTCTGGATGGGGTATACCGTCAAGAACAAAGTAGCTTACAAAGTAATGCCGGACGGAATGCGCATGCCCGAAGAGCCGTTAAAAGCTCTTACTCTTCATAATATCAAAGAATTCACGAATCTGGCCAGACTGTTGCCGCGAATCTTCCCTGAAGAACGGGACAATTTTTAAAGTTAAGGGGTGTTACTATGATTGATACAAAACATCAAATTATTTTCAATGCTGAAGATTGCGTTGGTTGCAAACTTTGTTACAAAGCATGCTTTGTAGATGTCATACGGTGGGATGAAGAAAAGAACCAACCTGTTTTTAAATATGTAGAAGACTGCGAACACTGCTTTTGGTGTGAAGCTCTTTGCAAAAAGAAGTGCATCAAGGTGATCCCTGATTTTGCCAGTGAAAAACTACTGCAGACATTTGATCGTTATCTCTAAGGGGGGAAGTATGAATGGACAGGTACGGGCGTGAAAATCTATATGCCGATATATTAATTATCGGTGGTGGAGTAGCCGGACTGACAGCAGCAATTTCGTTAAAAGAAATCAACCCGGAACTTGATGTACTGGTTGTTGAAAAGCAAACAGCAGGATATTCGGGCAAAGCTTGCAGAGGCGGCGGCGTACTCCAGTATTTTGATTTTGACAAAATAACACCGGAACAGTTTGTGGAGTACCATGTGCATAATATTGGCTGCTACTTGGGTGATCAGGAGTTACTACTCAAATATGTTTCCATGAACAATCATATGCTTGATAAATTGGTTGAATGGGACGCGAAGCTTCCTAAACGCGCTGATGGCAGCTATGCAGTTATTCCTACCGGTCCCATGACAGGGATTATAGGTGTTGATTTGGACATTACAATTAGACTCCGGAGAACGGCGGAGAAAATGGGCGTCAAATTCCTGGATAAAGTTACGGTTTCCGATCTATTGACTGCCGGCAATAAAATAGCCGGTGCAACAGGTTACAGTATTTTGGACGGAACATTTTATACATTTAACGCAAAATCTGTTATTTTGGCGACCGGCAGTCAGAATTACCGGATTGGGCCAATGTGGGGCAGCGGCAGAGGTGACGGTATTGCCGCCGCGTACCGCGCCGGTGCCGAAATGCGAAATCCGGAGTTTGGGAACTTTGCCCAACTGGTGAGAGTACGGAGCCATCGGGAAGTTGTCTATGGCGAAAACTATATGTACAATCAATTGGATGAACATATTACAAAGAATTTCCGCTCCGGTCCGGAACCGGACATCAGTAGTTCAGCAATTGCCGAGTGGTTTATGCAAATGTCAATGGCAAAGGGGCCAATTATCTTAAAACCTGAAAATAACGGGGGCTCTTTAGAATCAATGTGGGACCGCCCGTTCGGGGCGCCTTTCTGGAGGTTAAACGAAGAATGGGCTGAGAAAGTCGATGAGGATTGGGAAGTCTGCCCAATGTTTATCGGTGAGCAATCTCCGGTTAAAGTGGACCATAATATGCAAACCACTATCCCCGGCTTATACGCCATCGGAGATGCAAGTTATTGCGGCTCAGCAGCTCCCGGTGCAGTTCCGGCACCCCCTGGCCGCAATCGTGGTTCCGGTATTCTAAATGCAGTTTTTTCCGGTATAGTATGTGCACAGAGTGCAGCGGAAAACGCAAACAATAGTTTACTGCCGCCTATGGACAAGGCACAAGTCGAAGACTGCATGGCACGTGCTTATGCGCCTTTGCTGCGGGAGTCAGGTTGTAATGCTAAAGATGTTATCCGCTACATCCATAAGGCAGTGGGCCCGATGGAACGGTCTGTCTATATGAGTGATCATCGCATTGCTACAGCTTTGCGCTATGTTGAAAAGGCAAAAGAGCTGGCCGGCTCAATGAAAGCCAGCGACTTCCATGATCTGCTTGCCTGCCATGAAGCAAACGCCATGGTGCTTTCAGCAGAAATGCAGTTCCGGGCAGCAGCAATGCGTACAGAATCAAGAGGCTGGTTTTTGCGGGAAGATTATCCGGAAATGGACAACAAGAACTGGCTGAAGTGGATTATTGTGAAAAAAGAAGGCGATACGATGAAGTTTAGCACTGAAGCTGTGCCCTATGATAAATGGCCAATCAAACCAAACGTATAAGACATGCATAATTCCAATAAGCTTTACGGCCCCTGGTTCTTTGCCTTTGGCGAGGAACCGGGGCTTTTCAGTTCACTACCCGCCCCGGTTTCTCATTGGGTAGAGAGTGACTGCACTCTATTCTGTTTAACCCCACCTCTTCAAAAGCAAACTGCAACCCCGACTTACGGCCATGCCTGTATTATATGGTTATCCTCTTTATTTTCCGGAATGATATTTATAGGATTTGGCAAAATTATTGAATTATTAAACTATATAAAAAATAAATAATTCCCAGAACACCGGTAATATCTTATAATGTTTTAAAAAGGAAAAAGCCTAAGCTTAAGGAGGTCAAAAACATGTCAAGCCTCAGAAATGAATTGAAAGAAAAGTACATATTTGAGCTTAAAGCAATCACTCCTTCGCCCTTTCCTCAATTGACGGCTCCGTGCCTCCTGCACATGAGTAAGGAGCAAAACGTCATCTTTAGTTGGTGGGCTGTTACGGAGCCTGTGGTCTGGGAAAGTGAACCTTTCCGGCACGATTTTGACCAGTTTGTGTTTTTTGCCGGTAGCGGGACAACTATGGACCGGCTCGGCGGTGTCGTTGAATTTCATCTGGGCGATGAAAAGGGCAATATGGAGAAGTTTATCATTACTAAACCCGCAATAATCTATGTCAAAGCGGGTTTATACCACTGCCCGCTTATTTTCAAAGAAGTTTATGATCCCAACAAGCCGATTCTATTCAATGACATTTCACTGGCCGGTGTCTATAGAAAATACAAGCCCGGCAGCGACCAGCCCTTGGGCATCAACAATGAACCTATTGAAAAAACCTGGTAATTTATAAAAAAGTATTCTGCAGGTGGAGATAGCAGCAAGACAGGGGCAAGACAGGGGCAAGACAGGGGACGGTTCTGCGTCATATCTGTCCCCTGTCTTACTCCAATAAAAAAGAATCTGGTCTATAACTTATAGAGCATGATATCAATAGGTAGACTTACAATTCCCCAAATATATGGCAAGCACTTACAATCTGCAAATTTCAAAGTAGTTTTTATTAAATCTGATCAACCCTTCCCTTTCCATTCGTTTTAGTTCATGAGAAAGCACACTGCGGTTCACGCCAAGGAAATTGGCCAGCTCTTCCCTGTTGAAATTGATATAAAACTGATCGGTTCCTTTCATTTTCTGCTGCAGGGACAGGTAGTAAACTATGCGCTCACGTACACTCTTGAAGGATACTGCTTCGATTTTATGGTACTTGCGCATATTTTCATCGGCAATATAATACAAGATATTGCGCAATAACAATTCCCTGATTGTGTTATCAATATAACCCTGCCGTAGAATTTTGTCGGCGGAAAACCAGTAAATATCCGTATCGCTTGCGCTATAAACGGTATAAGGTGCAGTCTTCCTCCTGGTACAGGCAATTTCGGCGCCAACCAGATCGTAGGGAACCAGCTTTTGCATCAACAGTTCCTTCCCGTCAAATGTGAATTTCGCAATGGAAGCTTGTCCCTTAAGAATGATTCCAATCTGCTCAACGATAGCATTTTCCACGATAATCAGTTCACCTGTCCGGTATGAATGACTGCTCCCGTCTAACAGTTGTTCTGCCAATTTGATCTGCTGCTCCGATAAGCCCGAAAAAATTCTGCAATTCTTCATTGTGCTTACTCCCCGTTCCATTCGAAACTCGTCCCTGTACTTCCACATTTAATTCCCTTAAACCGGCTTTTGTCCTGCTGCATAAATTTTCGCCAACTCCCAAAGAAGCAGGCATACTGAAATAAAGGCTCATATTTAGGCAAAACAAGAAAGCGCGGGAGCCGGCCATGCAAGCAATGAATGACCAATCTCCCGGCGTAAAAGTGTGTATAGAGAGAAAGGGTGAGGTTAAAAAGGCCCGGAATTGGCAACCAATGCCTTAAACTGCTCCTCGCTTAGATCAGAGTGATAGAAAAATTTGTAAAAGCGGGCAGCTTCTTCATAAAGATTATACCCGGCAAGTTCCGGATAGAGCAGTTGGGTAATCCAGATAATACCGATATAGCGGTTGACTGAAGGGGGATCTCCCAGCCAATTGTAAGGGCCATATGGCACTTCGTAATAATTACCGCTTTTAATGGCCTTTAATTCCTGCCAGGCTTTATCTGTTGCAACTTTGCTGTAAGCGCCGTTCGGGGCAAAAACTATCACATCGGGATCCCAGAGCAAAAGCTGTTCCATGTCCACAGGATTGCCTGCTCCTTTGCTGGAAACGTCATCAACCACGGCCACATTGTTGCAAACCTGATCGAGAATTTCGGCGTGAAAGGATCCTCTGGCTATGACATTCAGCCCGTCTTCACCGACACAATAAATTACATTGGTTTTATTTTCGCCGACCCTGGCCATTATGTCCTTCATTTCACTTAATACTTCTTCACAATACCCGGCCAGGGCTTCGGCTTCATTTTCTTTTTTAAGCAATTCTCCCAAAGCTCTGTAAGCTTCGGCCATGGTTTCAGTGGTTGCTTGGATATGAACGGTGGGAATACCCACTTGATTCATGATGCCGTCCATATCTTCAGCTATGCTTGATTTTGACTCGCCAACGTCGATTATGATCTGGGGATCCGCTTTGGCGACCTCCTCGAGATTGAGATCTCCTTTGCCGTAAAATTGCCCTAGAACCGGCAGGTTATAGTATTTTGGCTCCAGATATTGTTCAGCGCTGGAGTCCCATTCGCCGGCCAGACCTACAAGCATGTCTGCCGCCAAAGGGAAAAGCACAATTTGCGCCATTGAGCCCGATGCTGCAATGCGGGTAATATTGCCTGGGACTTCCACAGTACGTCCGGCCGAATCGGTAAAGCTTATCGTTTCAGGTTCTGCGGATTCGCCCTGATTTGAATTATCAGGAGTTAGAACGTTGTCGTTGTTCGTCTGTGTGTTTTTGCTGCAGGCAGTGGCAAATGCTAGTAAAAGCAAAACAATCAGAAGCATCGAAATAAGTTCTTTCTTCATGGTTGAACCGGCCTCCTTTTTCCTGCCTTCGACTAATTTAAGAGCGCTTTTTTGCGTGGGTAGTCCGTTTGCACAATGCCCTTTGGGATGCTTACTCTTACCTGATCGCCATAGAGACTCTGAACCTCTACATCCACACCGTAAAGAACTTTTATCAGCTTCTCCGAATATACCTGGCCGGGCGGTCCGTCGGCGAACACCCTACCGTCCTTCAAAGCCAGTACCCTGTCGGAAAAAAGAAAGGTTTGATCGGGGTTGTGGGTTGACTGCACAATGGTATATCCCTCTCTTGCCAGGGTCTTGATTTGACTAAGCACCCGGATTTGGTTTCCGTAATCCAGATTGGCAGTGGGTTCGTCAAGAATAAGCATCCTGGCTTCCTGGACCAGGGCCCGGGCGATCAGCACCAGCTGCCTTTCCCCACCGCTTATTTGGGTGTAGCCCCTGTATTTCAGGTCGGCGATGCCCATTCGCTCCAAAGCAGCCTCTGCAAGCCCGGCTTGTCTTTTCCCGGGTTTGGAAAAAGCGGATACCTGCACTGTAGTTCCCATAAGCACCATCTCGAAGACGCTGTAATTGAAAGGAGTGTAATGGGACTGGGGAATATAGGCCACATGCTTTGCCATTTCCCTAATTCCCATTTTTCTTATATCCCTGTTATGTAAAGTGATCTCTCCTTCATACCCCTGAAGCAAACCGAGTATACAGCGAAAAAGGGTGCTTTTCCCTACTCCGTTCGGCCCCAAAATGGACAGCAGTTCATTCTCCTCCACTGCAAAGCTGACATCTTTAAGAACAGGCCGCTCGTCGTAGCCAAAGGTGAGGTTCTTTACTTTGAGGCTCAATAGACATCCCCCTTTCGTGTCATGAGGCAGATGAAAAAAGGAGCTCCGACAAGGGCGGTAATGATGCCGAGGGGAATTTCCGTGGTTAATAAATTCCGGGAAAAATTGTCGACGACAAGGAGAAAGATTGCCCCCAAAAGCATACTGGCAGGCATTAACGAATTATAGTTGTTCCCCACAAGTTTTCTGGCAAGGTGGGGAATAACCAAACCCACCCAGCCGATCATGCCGCTCACCGAAACACTGGCTGCTGTAACAAAAGTTGCGCTGATAATGACAATCAACCGGATCAGCCGGGCATTTACACCCATAGTTTTGGCTTCGTCATCACCGAGGGTGAGTATATTTAAACGCCAGCGAATAAGCAGCAAAGGAATCAGCCCAATGCCCATGGGGACAACTGCGAAAGCGACAGTGCTTAACTTTGCCCCGGCCAGGCTGCCCAGCAGCCAGAAGGTAATGGCCGGAAGCTGATCATTGGGATCGGCGACTAATTTAATAAAAGACGTACCGGCAGAGAAAAGCGACTTAACCATTATACCTGCCAGAATCAAGCCGATAACGGCTTTCCCTTTGGCTTTTTTGCTTATAAAAAAGACTATGGCGACTGTAAGGAGACTGAAGCAAAAGGCACTTAGGGTAATTACTGTACTGCTTCCATGGTGAAGGATAGCCAGGGCTGCGCCGAAGGCCGCTCCTGCCGAAGCTCCCAGGATGTCCGGAGCGGCCATTGGGTTTTGGAAAACACCCTGATAGGCTGCCCCGGCTGTGGAAAGACAGCAGCCTACCAAACAAGCCAAAAGGACCCTGGGCAGCCGGATGTTGATGAAAACAAACTCGGGGCGGTCTGCCCAGTATTTTTCTATGGGCAAGACCTTTGAGAATACAATTCCAAACACTTCTTTGGCCGAGATGGGATAACGGCCAAGCTGAAAAGAAACAAACACGGCAAGCAAAAGGAGTATGCCCAGGTTCATGACTATGTAGGCGCCTTTATCGGTGTGTTTCATTTTATTTACGACTTTAGTAATCATAGGTCTTTGCTCTCTTTGTAAAGCGTAATATTTAAATAGAACATGACATCCATGCACAATATTACACAAGATCGTGCAAAAAGTATGTTGCCGGAACAACATGGCATTCTAAAATTTTCAATTTGTTCCAATAACAAAAAGGACGGCAAATGCCGTCAATACCCAGCTCAATTATTTTACATTTAACCACAAGTTAAAGGAGCGGCGAATTCCGCTCCTTTTCTTGTCATTATCACTTTAGGGCTTGCGAAACGGTTCCATATCCTCACTATGGCCGACGCCGCCCGTCCCCATCTCTACAAAATGGTACTTCCCGTCATCTTCCATGCGCAGCATAACCTCGTGGTACATCTGCCCCCATGTTTCGTCCCGGCCGGGACTGGGGCCGGTATTGCCGGGCATCCAGAACGCATTTTGCCCGATCGGGTATGTAGGTCTTATCGAAAATTCCGACGCGAATACAAATGCCTGCGGACGCCCCGGTTTGGAGACCCTGATTATATCCAGGCTGTCAATCGCCCACTCCGCAATATGCGCCAGATTGTCCTTCGGCAACTCTTTATACATGTCGAGCCAGGCCTCCATCCAGGCCTGTGCGGTTTTTTCATGGTCTCCCGTATCTTCAGCAGCGATTTCCTCCGTCCTGTCGGACTCTTTCGCCTCCGCAAGCGCCTCCCAGAGTTCGTCCAGATCTTTATACTCCGGCTGCGGCTGCCATTCTTCCCCCTCGCCTCTGCTCCGGTTCAGCAGAAGCGATATCGCTCCGGCTGCCACGACAAGCACTGCCGCGCATACTAGCCAAAACGCCGGTTTTTTGTAGTTAAGCATATGCTTAAACCGCCCTTTCGCTACGCTCTCCCCCGAAAGCCGGCGGACTTCCCGCCGGATGAGGGTGCGTGTTATTCAATCAATATGTTTTCCACAACTGTGCAACCGGTTATATACACAGCTTTCTACGTCCGGATAGGCAAGAACCCCCGCAATAAATATTAAAGTTGAGTATAAAACTCTTCTTGACAGCGATATACTGGCCGGTGTTCGAATCTCGTTCAGGAAATCTTTCATTTCAATATTCCGGACCTTCCCCTGCTTTTTTGCCCCTGCTTTTTTATCATAACATCATTTTTAAATAATGTTAATTCCTTCCTCCCTATAGTCCGGCAGCCGGCAAAAAGGCCTTGATACGAAAAAGGGGCGTCACACCGGCATTTGTTGCTTATATGCCGTTGCCACAGCCTCCTTTTGCAGTTGCCATATTACACCGCCATTCTTACTATTGTCAGTGCAGAAATGCTGGAATATTTAAACAGCAGATGCTGCATTCTTTTATTCATCTCTTTTATAACTCCAGGTCAATTTCCAGCAAGATAGGAGTATGGTCCTGTCTGGGGCCTGAATCAATCATTTCAGATTTTAGAACTCTTTCTGCAATCCTGTCACTCACCAGCCAATAATCAATCCTCCAGCCGGAATTGTTGATTTTGCTCGTTTTGGCACGCTGCGCCCACCAGGAATAAACACCTGTAACATCGCCATGTATATAGCGAAAAGTGTCTGTAAAGCCTCTTTTGAGAAGATTGTTAAAACCTTCACGCTCCTCATCGGTAAATCCGGCTGTGTTGCGATTTCTATCAGAATGGGCCAAATCAATTTCCCTGTGTGCCACATTGAAATCGCCTGCTGCAACAACATATTTTTCCTTATCCAAATTTGCCAGATAGTCGGCATATTTAATATCCCAAATCTGCCGGTCCTGCAAGCGACTTAAGTTTTCCCCCGCATTTGGAGTATACACTTGCGTTAAGTAGAAGTTATCAAACTCTAAGGTGATAATTCTGCCCTCAAAATCCATAGTGCCGGGTGCGCCTATTTTGGGAAAGCTTACCTTTGGCTTTAAACTATTCTTGTATAAAAACATGGTGCCGGCATAACCCTTCTTTGCCGGCTCTGCCGAGCAGTTCCAGACAATTTCATATCCAGGAAACATATCATGTAATATTTCTATTTGCTTTTTAGTCGGTCCCTTGCTTGGCAGCTTTGTTTCCTGCAAGGCAAGAACCTCCGGATTGAGTTCTGCAATGGTTTTTAATACCTTGCGACTTAAGACAGCCCGTGCCGAAGTACCTGTCAAGGCAGCATTCAGTGAATCAATATTCCAGGAAATAAACTTTAAAGCTTCTCCTCCCAATTATACTAACACCCTCTCCCTCATCTTTTATTCTCTGAGCAATCTCTATTGCCTATCTTCTCTCAGTCTTTTTTCACAAAATATATATCATATCATCAAAACTGCCTCCGCAAATACCCTGAGTTTGAGCAGCCACTTTATCCTCCTGCCTTTCCATCATTTTTTCATAAAAACTTATAATTGTAAATAGCAGGACGGGCGCAAGACAGGGGCGCAAGACAGGGGACGGTTCTGTGTCNNACACAGAACCGTCCCCTGTCTTGCCTGCGCGGCAGCCCTATGGCAGTTTCAGTATGCACCCGCCATACTCTCCATTATTAACAAGAATCAAACCGGTGTCTGTCTGCGCCAGCGTGGCGCCATAAAACCACACACCTTTCTCCGTCTGCTTAATCTGCTCAACTAGTATCGTCCCCTTGTGAACGCCCTCGTCCTCGGACATTATCTCAAAGTGGAGTATGCAGCCAACGGCCACATCGCCAAAATCAAATGCATCACCTTCCGATGGCGACCAGAGTATGAACTTGCCTGCCGGGTAGTCCGTTTCTTTCCCGCAATCAATGTAGTTTGGCTTTTTCGTTTCGTCATTTAGCCAAAGCCTGCCCCTGTCCACCGATACATGCACATTGCTGAAAGGCATGTCAATGCGGACCGGCAGGGCAGGAAAGACAGAGCTCCTGGAGGGCGCATACCCCCAGGCAATGCCCGTTCTTAAAAGGTAGTCAGAAAACATTGCCATTGTGGCGGCGGTATAATCGCCCTGATATTCCTCCTGCACCCAAAGGGTATCGGTAGCACCCACCCTGCGCCAGATTTCGGTTTCAGAGTCCCAGTCGCAGGCTGCCACCAAAAGCGGCTGGCCTGCACTGTCCCACTCGGTTATCCAGCCGTCCTCCAGCTGCATTCCGCCGGTAAGAATCACCTTGTCCGGGTCTTCCGGAAGCAGGCGGTACTCCAATAGCCACATTTGAATATCCTTGGTCAAAGCCGCAGTACCGGTATTGATACGGGTCATTGCCGTAATCTTCGCATCTTTTATGTTATAGCCAAGGCCGTTGTAAAACTCTATCTGTTTATGTACATAGTCCACCGCAAAGTCCCTGACCGGCGGGGATACATCTGCGGCCGCCGCCCAGCGGATACCGGTCGAAATTGTATCAAAAACTGCGTCAGCTGCATCACTTACATCATCTGTCTTCTCTAACTTAAACAGCCAGCGAATGTGACGGCTTTCCTCCAAATCATACCCCAATGCCAGCAGTATATCCCCATTTTCCGGCTGCATAACCAAATAGAATATCTCTCTCTTGTCATCTGTATCGGCGCGATAAATCAGTTTCGTTTTGTTAATTGCCTCATAAACACTGTCAGAAGGCAAGTGGAACAGTGCTGACAATTCCTTCCTGCTGATTTCAGAGCGGCGCAATCTGCCTTGCAGAGTCCAATAGTCATCGTTGACTTCTTTGCTGTAAAGATCATAGCCGGACGAAATACGGTAGCGTGGTGCCGCTTCTACACCATAACTATAAGAATACATGGGAGCCTGGTACAGGATTTCCTTAACACGATAGGATGAGCCGCCAATTGATGCCGAAAGCTTGGGATTTGCCGCCAGTCCAATGCCAATTACCGCCACTATAACAATTGAAAAAAGCATTGCCCAAAACTTTGGTTTTTTATAATTTAAAACTTTTTTGATCCTGACTTGGACATTGCCTTCGCCAAAGGCCAGGGGACTGACGCTTAAAACATGCCTGCCGGAGGCAAGGGACAGCAGGGAATTGGCGTAGGGCTTTTTCATGCCTTCATCCACTGCCTGCAGGACTTTTTCGTCGCAGGACAGCTCCATATCCGTGCTCATCAACATGAAGGCAACCCATACCAGGGGGTTGAACCAGTGGATGGACGCTATTAAGAATGCCAATATTTTGATGATATGGTCTTTGCGTTGGATATGAGTTTGCTCGTGCATGAGAATATAATTTTGTTCCTCTTCGCTCAATCCAACCGGCAAATATATCCTGGGGTTAATCATTCCAAGCACAAACGGCGTCTTTAAATTATTAACCTGATAGATATTCCGTTCTATTAACTGCGCATCTTTGAGCCGCCTTTTCAACAGCAAAACAGATACAAGGCTGTAAACAAACAATGCTATGCTGCCTAAAATCCAGATGTATGCCCCTATTCCCACATAAGTCTGAAACGGATTTGTTGCTTCAACAGCCGCCGGTGCAGGAAGTGAATTGCCTGCAGTTGAATCAACCGCTACTATGCCGCTGCCAACCTGCGGGCCTTGCCGGTAGATAATATCAGGAAGAATTGAAACGGTCTTAGCATTGCGCGGCAGAAGGCTAAGCACGCTCTCAAAAGAAAATGGAACTACAAGCCGGAAGGCAACCACACACCACAAAGCATAAGAGATAACTTTTGGCGCTTTTTTGAGCATCAGCCTGACGATTATCACAAAGAGGATTACATAGCTTGCCGTAAGGCTCATCTTTAAAACAGTAAAAAAAAGTTTACTCATAGCTATTCCTCCTTGTGCTCGTCAATTAATCTTTTCAATTCTTCCGCCTGCTGCCTGCTTATTCTTCTGCCGCTGATAAAAGCCGTTAAAAACTTCGGCAAGGATCCTCCAAAGGTATCCTCGACAAAACGTATACTTTGCCTGGAATAATACTCATCCTTTGTAATCAGAGACGACACCACGGCATTTTCATTTTTGAAAATGCCCTTTTTGCACAACTTTTTCAGCATTGTATATGTTGTGGACTTTTTCCAGTTCATTTCCTTTGCACAGAGCTTTACTAGATCGCCGGAACTGATTGGTTCGTTCTGCCAAATCAAATCTGCAAACTTTTTTTCAGCTTCCGTAAGCTTAGATGCTTCCACGCCAATACCCCCTTGGTCTATGCGATATCGACTCCTGTTGTTAGTCTACATCTTATAGACCTGTTTGTCAATAGCTATTTATTTTTGTTTGCCCGGGAAATTGCTATCTACTTATCCGCTTTAGCATATTTTTCATACACTTCTTCGGTATATTTCGTTTATTGTCATGTAATTTACCCCGGTCAAGACACAGAACCGCCCCCTGTGAGACAGGGGACGGTTCTGCGTCCTATTTAGAGCATCTTTCTATAATTCCCTTACTTATCCCAGTCAATCTGCTAATTTGCCTGATGGAAAGTCCCTCTTTTCTCAATTTTCTAATGCAGCTGTTCCTCTCTTTAACTTCCAATAACTGAACATCAGATGCATTTTTACATTTTGTTACTTTCCTCATGATTTCCTTTGCTTGCTCATCTGTCAGGCGGAAAGGACGCTCTTTGATATCTAAATAAGTATCTTCACTCTCCTCACTGTGGAATACTTCTAACTGCTCTCTATCCATCATATCCAGAACAAAATCAGTATCTACTAATGAATCACCCTTGGACTTAACATAACAATTATAGCTGCTGTAAGGATACTCCTCCAGTTTTTTTACTAAACCTGCTTTCACCGGATTCTGGTGGATATATCGAAACACGCTCAAAAAGTATTTCTCATCTTCAATTGGTTCACTTTTGAATCTGTCCTGAAATAAATGTCCCACCCTACAATATTTTGCATTATACCAGTAGGCATATCGCCCGCAAATTCTTTTAAATACTTGTTCTAATGGTTCTTTTTCAATCCTTATAATCAGATGAAGATGATTTCCCATAAGGCAATACGCATATAACTTAAATCCGCTTATTAGTTTGCAGTCCTTTAGTATTTCAATGAATTTTTTATTGTCCTCTCTGTCCTCCAGTATTTGCTGTTGGTTAATGCCCCTGAGCATTATGTGATATATCCCCGTTGAACTAAGTCGCCTTGCATGTCTTGGCATTATATATCACCTCTGGGATATATTAACATGTCAAATTACCCCAGTCAAGGCCAAGACATAGTACCGTCCCCTGTCTTATGCATAGAACCGTCCCCTGTCTTATGTTGTCTTATGTCTTATGTATGGTCGGGCCGTCTAAGGAGCTTAAAAACCTCATCCGCGGCAACTGGATCGCTGATGTAGTAGCCCTAGATCTCGTCGCAGCCATGCTTTCTTAAAAATTCAAGCTGCTCTTTATTTTCAACACCTTCTGCAACGACTCTGAGCCCCAGTGTTTGCGAAAGATGAATCATACCTCTAACCAGGGCCTGATCCTTTTCGCTTTTGAACAGATTGTTTATGAAGCTCCTGTCTATTTTAATCCTGTTGACAGGCAGGTGATTCAGCCTACTCAGCGAGGAATATTCCGTACCAAAGTCATCTATTGATATTTCTATTCCCAGTTTTCTCAAGCCCTGCAGTGTACTCAATATATTGTCAGATTCCTTCACAGCAGAGCTTTCCGTAATTTCCAGATTGAGATATTCTGCCTGCAAGCCTGTTTCTTTAAGTATTTTTTCTACAGTAGTGATGAAATTCGAATCATGCAGTTGAATCACAGATGCATTAACAGATATTTGGATTTTGGTCAACCCCATTTCATGCCACGCTTTTGCCTGGCTGCAGGCGGTTTTTAATACCCATTCACCGATAGGACCAATCAATCCATTCTGTTCGGCCAGCGGGATGAACATTTCCGGAGCGATAAGTCCGTAGTCAGGAAGGTTCCAGCGAACCAGAGCCTCCATACACCGGATTTCGCCGGTTTTCGTCGATAGCAGAGGTTGATAATGCAAGATTAATTCTTCGTTCTCCAATACCCTGTATAGTTTGTTGGAGAGTTCATGCTTCAGCATAATTTCTTCTTTCATGTCCTCAGTACACAGGCAGTACTGCCCTTTCCCCCGGGACTTTGCCTCGTACATGGCGATATCCGCATTTCTTATCAGGGTATCGGCATCCTTGCCGTCAAAAGGATAAACAGCAATGCCAAAACTGGCGGAAATATGGATTTCCTGGCTACGCACAGTAAATGGCGTTTTAAAGACGTTGAGCACCTTATCGGCAATTTTACTGACATCCCCGGTGCTCTTGAGATTACCAACCATGATTAAAAACTCGTCTCCGCCGAAACGGGACACCGTATCAGATCTGCGAAACGATTCGGACAATTTCCGGGAAACCTTTATAATTAGTTCATCCCCCACCTTATGCCCCATTGTGTCATTCACATTTTTAAAAGAATCCAGATCCATAAATATTACCGCAATTAATTTGCTTGTCCGCTCTGTAAGCGCAATGGCCTGGTTCAAGCGATCCCTGAACAGTGTTCGATTGGGAAGACCGGTCAGTGTATCATGATAGGCCATGAAGTTTATTTGCCTAATTTTCATGATTTTCTTTTTCGCACCCTGCAAGGCATTGATCCGCAATTATCTGTGCCCGACCACCCCAAAGCAAAGTCTGATTTTTTTGCCATCTCCCTGCCTGAAATGGCCTTCGACTACTTTTCCAACCTGCCGGCTGTCGAAAAGTTTGATGCGCTGATTGTGGACGAAGGCCAGGATTTTCATGAAGAGTGGTACTTATGGTTGCGCAGCATGCTAAAGGAAAACGGCTACTTTTATATTTTTGTCGACCCAGGCCAGTCAGTTTATCAAACCGATTCCGCTTTTTTGAAAAAGCTGCCCCACTCCAAACACCGCTTGGCCCAAAACCTGCGCAATACCGAAGCTATTAACAAGTGGATTTATGAAAACTTCCCCCAGTATGGGGTTTTAAAAGCCAGGCTGCCCGGCGGACTGCCGGTCAGTGTCTTTTCCTGGCGGGATCCCGAAGAAGAAAAAAGACTGATTGAAAAAGAAATAGGGCGCCTGATTATTCAGGGCATCCGCCCCCAGCGCATTACCATCTTCCTGATCGGCCTCAGGGAATGGAACTATGCCTGTACACCCGCCGATATTTATGTCGGCGCTTCAAGGGCAAGATATTTGCTGCATGTTTTTCACCATCAGGACTTTTCCATAAAACAGGCAAAAATTTAACAGCACTAAACAGCCTGGAAACTTTGTGCCGCTTTCAGGAAACAGGAAGCGGCATTTGCATTGGAATTAAAATAAATGTGCGTATAACCGGCCACGACATTTTTATACCGGTAACCGTCAATGAATTCGTGCCCGTCGCTGGTTTTTGCCGTGTAAAAGTCCGCTGCAAGCCCGGAGTCTGCCACCCGCGACTGGTGGAACTCCTGCCCGCGAATAACCGTTCCGGCAGGACCGAGCAGCGAATCGCGGCGTGTCACAAGCTCAATGTAGCGGATTTGCAAATATTCCGGGTCCATTATGAAATCAATGGGCAGAACTCCGCTCATTGGATAGCTTTTACCGTCAAAGCCGGTGAGCGAACGTCCAAGATAAAGCAGTCCGCCGCCCTCGCCGTAAACAGGCATGCCAAGCCCGGCGGCGCGGCGCAGCTCCGCAGCCAGCTTGACATTGTCCGCCAGTTCGCGGGCAAAACTCTCCGGATAACCGCCGCCCAGGTAGACGGCATTCGTACCGGGCGGTAGCGTGTCGCCCCTGACCGGCGAAAACTCCACAATTTCAAATCCCGCCGCTTCCAGCGCGGCCAGGTTTTCCTCGTAATAGAAGCAAAACGCCGCATCGCGGGCGACAGCCAGACGTGCACCCGGGCGAAGCGATGTCTTGGCAAATGGAGATTGAGGAACCCTTTTTGCTATTAGCGTAAAACCAAAAATCCTATCAACATCAATTTGCTTTGCAACATTATTCAAGCCGCTGTTATCATCGCTTGCTAGGTTCTCGTATGTGGTAATAAGCCCAAGATGACGCTCTGCAACCTCAAGCGCCGGGCTGTCGCAGATAACCGACAGGACTTGTTGCCACCGCTTGGCACCGACCGCAGCCTTGATTAAGTTTCTGTGAGTCCGGCTTCCCGGGCGCCCGCAGCGGTTTAAAATGAATCCGGCAATCTTTACATTGGAATCAAAGGAGTTTATCCCGTCCATTATTGCTGCAGCGGTGCGCGTCATCCCGTAGACGTCTATAACCACAGCCACAGGAAGGCCAAGGATAGCGGCAATATGGGCGGCGCTGCCCTCGCCTGTGCCGCCTGCACCGTCAAACAAGGCCCCCATTCCCTCAACTACTGCAACATCGGCGTTTTGGCTCCAGCGAAAGTAAGTGTCGCGGATTCCCTCCTCCCCCATCATCCAGTAATCCAGGTTCACGGCCGGCCTGCCGACAATGGCGGAATGGTACATGGGGTCGATGAAATCCGGCCCGATTTTAAAGGGCTGGACTGCAAGCCCCCTTGCCTTGAGGGCGGTTAGCAAAGCTCGCGTGACTGTGGTTTTTCCCGCCCCGCTGTGCGTCGCTGATATGATTATACCGGGCGTTTGCTTGTTATTTGGCATAGCTTCACTCCTCGTCTACATTGTTCACCTATTGCCCTAATAGCACAAGCCGCTTTAGTTTCTCAGGGTGTACATCTATCCCTTAAAAGCTATTACGCTTTTTTTAGAAGACCGGTAAAACACACCGGCCGCCGGTGACGGGAATATTCCGAAAAAAAACAAAACGGCAAAACGCACGCACCGGCAGACAGATGCGCCGGAACACTTTGCTTATAACAGGAATTTGCTTATCCTGCCCGTATAATAAAGAGACAGCCTGTGCAAAGCTCTTGTGCAGGCAACATAGAGCAGCTTTTTATCCTCCGCATTCCGGTAGTTGGCATCATTTGCCTCATATACCAAAACAGCATCAAATTCAAGTCCCTTTGCCATGTAAACAGGCATAATATGCACCCCCGCCACCGTCTCAGGCGTGCCTTCCCTGATTAACTTTACGTCAATCCTGCTTTTTATCCGGCCGTACAGTTCCTCTGCCTGCCGCATACTCTTGCAGATAACGGCAATTGAAGCATAGCCTGATTTCTCATAGCCTATAATGTCTGCCAGCACCGCCTCATCAAGTTCGGCGGTACTTGCTTTGCCTATGACTTCAGGAGCGCTTCCGTGTCTTTCAAAGCTTTCCATTGCAGTTCCGTTATCAAGCAGTTTCGCACTAAAGGCGTTAATTTCATAGGATGAGCGATAGCTTCTCGTCAAAAAAAACGTTGTAGTTTTTCTTTTGTTCAGGATTACCTTAATCTCATTGTAGAAAGACAAATCCGCCTGCTTTTCAATTGTTTGGTTAATATCGCCCAGAACAGTAAATTTAGCCCTTGGAAACAGCAATTTCAAAAGCTCATAATGCAAAGGGTAGTAATCCTGGGCTTCGTCAACCACAACCTGTCTGATGGCAGAGAAAGCGCTGTAGCCGGCCATCCTTATTTTCAGATACATCAAGGCAATGGCATCATCGTAGCGCAGCCTGTTTTTAGCAAGGTTTTTGACGGTCTCAGCCATAATCAGTTCAATACCGGGGGGCAGTACGAGTCCCTTTGCCAGCCGGAAAAAGAGGGCTTTATCTGCAAATAACGCCCTGTAGAGAGACAAATAGTCTATTCTTATAAACTTATCTATAGCTTTCCGTAAAGCGGCACCCTGCTTTATTGCCAGCAACCGCGCCAGGGCTTTTGCGTCTTCAGGCCTGGCTTCGGTGTGTTCAGCCACGAATTTTTCAAGCTTCCTGTACCTTGCTCTTCTTTTTTCCTGCAGCATGTTTTTGATTTGAGTTTTTATGAGCTGCAACCGTTTTTCCAGAGGCACAGCTTTTTTTTGCCTGTCCAGCAGCTTCATCTTTAGCCGGTGGCGGTCCACAATATATTCACCGTTATAATAAATATCACTGAATTCTATCATCCGGCGCTCATAATACTGCATAAAACGTTCAAGGATAACAAGAAAAGTCTTGGAAAGCTTAAAATCCACACCGGCTTTAAGCAGTTCTCTTTGCCTTTCATTTTTCGCGGTTATCATTTCTTCAAACAGCATGTTCCTGCTTTCCGCCCTTATACTGTTTTTAAATATCAAGGCGAAGATATCTTCAAAGGTAAGGGCCTGGATATTTTCTTCGCCCAGTTCGGGCAAAACATTGGCAATATACCGGCCAAACAAAAAATTGGGCGAGATCAGGACAATATTGTTGGCGTTCAGTTTCTCACTAAGCCCCCGGTACATTAAAAAAGCCACCCTGTGCAAGGCAACGGCAGTTTTCCCGCTGCCCGCAACTCCCTGAACAATAACAAGCTCGTTTTCAAGATCACGAATAATTACATCCTGTTCTCTCTGGATGGTTTCAACAATGGTTCTCATCTTTGGCGATGCATTGCGGGACAAGGCCATTTTAAGCATATCATCCAGGACACTGACGTTCGAATCAAAAAAATACAATAACTTGCCTTTTTTTATTTCATACTGGCGTTTCAAGGTTAGCTCGCCTTTTACAGTGCCGCCCGGCGCCCGGTAACCGGCCTCGCCCGGTTCATAACGGTAAAAAATGCTTGCAACAGGCGCCCGCCAGTCATAAACATAGGTACGATAAGTCTTATCATCCGTCAGATTCCCTGTGCCTATATAAATACTTTCCAAGTCACGCCCCTTTTCCTTAAAGTCTATCCTGGCAAAGTACGGGGAATCCAGCATTTTTTTATATTTTCTTATCCTGGCCGCTGTAGCTTCATAATCATATGTCAGGACTTGCAGAGGCACACTCTGCTGCACCATATCGAGAAGCTGACTGAAAGTATAGGCATAATGTGACGTGCTTTCATACATATGACGCCTTGCTGCTATCAGGTTCTTTTTCTTTCTTTCAATGCTTTCCTGTTCCCCCTGCAGCTTATCTTTGACAACGGCAATTACCTGTTCCAAATACCTTTTCTCTACAATCAAGTCTTCTTCATAGGTGCCCATAAAAACACTCACCGCCTCTTTATTTGCTTTCCTCCATTGTTTGCGGCACACAGTACGCGGCTATTTTTCTGCAAAATGCAGTCCGGTTCTTTAGACAGCATGGTTTTGATGTTAAATGTGTCCAAACAGACAACGGGGCCCGAGTTTACAAATTGCCTCGGAGCTGCAAAAAAAGACCTGCCGGCTCTATTCGAAAAGACAGCTGCGAAAATAGGTATCCAGCACAAACTAATTCGTCCTTACACCCCACGGCACAACGGTAAGGTAGAGCGCAGCCACCGTGAAGACATGAAACGCTTCTACAGCACCCTCACATTTTACTCGCTGGCTGACTTCCAGGCCCAGCTTAAAGCTTACAACCGCCGTTCGAACAATATCCCGATGCGTCCTCTCGGTTACCTATCTCCGCTGGAGTTTTTAAAACTGTACTGTGTCCAACATGTTTGACAAACCTACATGCAGAAAAATTCTTTTATAAAGAGCGCTTTCCGGAAACGAAAGCGCTCTTTTTTTATATGCTTGCAGCGTTTACCGCCTGTCTTTTTGCAGCAAGCCTCCAAAGCCATTTTATCGGCTTAATGCGGCAGAACCTAGCGCCATTTATCAACGGAAACAATGGTGCCCTTTGCCGGCAGGACTGAATCAAAAAGCTGGTAATAAGGATTATTCTGGCCGCCCGCAACAATGACCTGCACATCATCAAGGCCGGTCAGGCTGGGAAGCATGACATCATCGGCAAGCTCTTTGTACCAGGCGGGAACCCCGGAGCCGACAAAAGCGTTGAGTGATTGGGTGCTTTCCTTCCATTCACGCACGCTCATCTGCAAACTAAGATACAGGTATTCCTGGATATCCCTTTTTGTTATTCCTTGCCCGGCAAGCTGCTTTGCCAAAAGCGGGTCCATTATGATTACCATCCCGCCGCGGGTCATTTTGGCGTTCCAGGCAATATTGGCCAGGCTCGCCCATTCGCCGGGAATCATGGCAGTAGGCCGGAATCCCCATGACTTAAAGACTGTAACGGTGCTTTCTTCTTTTTTAAAGCCATGTGTTACATGGTACGGCTCCCAGGGACTTTCATCTTCGTTTTCCGCAAAAGAAAATCCGTATTTCAGGGCATTGCCCACTGTTGACATGTCGTTTATTCCCGGTTCGGTTCCGCCCAGGTTGATCAGAAACAGCCTGATAGCCCGGCCGATGGTGGCATTGGCCTGGTTCCCGGGTCCCAAAGCATTGTTTTTGGCATTCATGCCGATTTCTTTTGCTACGGGGCCGTTTACGACGGACCAAAAGGCAAAGGAACTTGTGCTGCGGACAAATGTTCCCGTCTCTGTCACAGGATCAATCAAGGCTTCCGCCAGTGCCAGCAAAACAGGCATGTATTCAGGCAGGCAGCCTGCCATAACCGCATTGACAGCAACCTTCTCCACTGTCACTTCCCACTGCTCCGGGTCCATCCTTCCCAACACTTCATCGGGCGAGTGGCTTGTCCCCGCAAGCATCCTTTCAACCCTCTCCTCTGTGGGAGGGATAATGGGCAGCCCGTCGCTCATGCCCTTCTCGATGAAAAACCTGTTAACCTGTTCCAGGGTACCCCTGCAGGCAATCCTTTCCCGGGGGATGGCCTTCTGCACCCCTGTCCGGCTTTCTTCCTCCGTCAAGGGGACGGTCAGAGCCTTTATTATATCATCATACACCGCTTCAATTTTCGCAGGAGTGTCCTTTTGCGCCGCCTCGGCAACGGGATGGGGAATAACAATTCTGCGCACCCCGGGATAGCCGAACATATCCGCCGAAGCCTTTGCATCCCGGATAAAAGGGTTTGTAATAATGGAAACGGCGGGGATTCCCCTTTTCTCAATTTCAATTTGCATGTGGATACACCACATGGTGCAGGACCCTCAATCACCGACGGCAACTACCGCGGCGTCCGCATTCTCCTCCAGTTCCCGCCACCAGTTCTGCGGTTCCGGCCTGGTGTAGGGGGTTGTTTTGGGGTGATAAACCAGCTTTGCATCGGGAAAGTCCTTCTGCAGCAGTTTCATTGCAGTTTTTAGAATTACTTCCGCTCCGTTCTTGCCGTTATCGACAAAATAAATTGTCTTGCCCTTCAAGTCCCCAAGGCGGGGGCTGGGCGGGGAAAGCTTGATGTCCTTCATATTGCCCCTGGGTTCCAAACAACTGTAAATAATTTCATCAACAGTCACCGGTAATACCTCCCTGTTCTTATTCAATGCTCCCTATTTCTTTTATTTTTTATTTTCTCTTCCCTGCGGGCGGCTTCCTTGTTTGCTGCAATTTTTTTTGGCTCCAAAGAATTAGCATCTCTCCACTGCATGAATAAATACGCAGGCCCTAAAAGCGGCAGGTATTAAATTTGCTTAAATATGTTAATATTACTTAATACAAACTGAAGAGGTATTTCCTGCCAATAGGGCGAACTGCTGTTATTGGCTGACTATTCTGAATACTTGAGATGAAAGCCGGCCGGCCTCGCACAAATTCAGCCCGAAAGCTTAAAACAGAAGAGGCTATTTTTGCAGCCGGCCCCATAATATATTAATAGAGAAAACTAACAAATTGCAAAGGAGGTGCTTAAATGCTTGGGCGGATTATAAAACTCACGATCATTGCATTTTTAATCTCACTGTTTGCATTTATCGTTGTTCAGGGATTTTCCAAAGAAGCTGCGCTGCCGGTCACCAAAGGTTCTACAGCGGCAGCAGCCGCAATAGAGTATTTGGCAGCGGATGCCTTTTCACCGGAGAGACTGAAAGAAGGCAAGGCGGTATTTGAGGAAAAATGCGCCGTCTGCCATTCAGACAGCGGAAGGGATATGGTATATTTCGGAGACCCGGATTTCAACCCCGCAAGGGTGATTGGAAGTGTGAAAAAATTTGCCGGGGCATCAGACGACCCTGAAATAGGAGAAAAAGTATACGAGTATCTGAGATATTACAATGACGGCGCTTTTATGAGCCAGGATGAACCCTTCCTGCAGCCGGGCCCGCGGGGTTTGGAACCCGGTGTCAACAATCCCATCCTCTCAAGGGGTGAAGATTTCTGGGGTTCTCTTACGGGACACAGGATTCCCACACCCGATGATATTAATATAGATAAAATCTGGGATTCATATGACCTAACACAGGTGATTATCCCATTCAAAGTAACCAGCTGGGCGGAGTATATGCCCCATGCCGTACCGCTTCCGGCAGCCGTGGCTGAAATAAGAAACCTCTTTAACCGGCAGGGGTATGACCTTAACAACCTTCCCTTGCCCGACAAAGGCCTTGGACTTATGTTCAACTTTGGAGTAAACAGCATCTATGAAAAATACCAGTTCTCCAGCCATAGTTTCACTAAGGCGGACCATTCAAAGGACTTTCTCGAAGCCATGTACAGCACATCACTGGTAAAATGGCTGGCAGTCCTTGATTTTGAATACGGTCTCCCCCAAAGAGTAAACAATTCCTGGAACGGAAAATGGGAGTTTGGCCCCTATGAAAACACTATCCTCTGGGGACCGGGCTCCAATCTGGAGTATATTAATTCCTATGCCATAAACCTCTTTGAGACAATTCTTTCCCGGGAGCGCATGCGAAACGAATGGTCCCATTATTCCCTGATGTTCGTTACCGGTAAACGGGGAAATCTTATGCCCTCAACATTTTTCCATTACGGTACGATGCCCTGGGGATGCAAAATGTATGATGCCGGTTTGTTTGCCGGACCTGACTTGCAGCTGTTTATCGGACTGAAAGGCTTTGCAGACTTTTGGAACCATTCCAAGCAGTATCCCGGCAAATCATATATGGGAACACAGTCCATCCCGCACTACGGTTTGGAAACAAGAAGGTTCCTGACAGCTTTCTATTGGACCTATTATTCCTTCATCAACTATCCGTATGACAAAAGGACAGTCCTTAATCCTTTCCTTGAGCTTATTTACAGGCAGTGGCTGGCATCTATCGGTGCAACGGAAAATGAACTGCGGAATTTCAGAACGGACACTTACAACATGCCTTTGCAAAACAGGGATGAAGAAAGATACAGGGTGCTGGTTCAGGCCTACGAAAGCCTGGCACCTGTGATGAGCGAAGAGCAAAAAGATTTTGTGAAAGCATATATCAGACGCATCTATCCTGAACATCCCTCAGGATATGCGGCTCCCTTCCTTCCCTACAAATGGGAACTGGTTGACCCGGCACCCCAGAAGCCAGTAATCCTGCCCTTTGGCTCTGACACTGCCTATGCAGGGAATCCCTATGTTTTAAGGATACTGAGAGCCCAGGCCAAGGACGGGGACATTGAAATTACGGCAGCAAACCTTCCCGACGGCGCCAGGCTTGTCAAAACGGAAGGCAGCTGGGAAAGCGATGATTATGAATACTCTCTCGTCTGGACTCCCGCCCAGGAGCAGGCCGGCAAAAGCTATCAGGTAAAACTCCTGGCAAAGAGCAACATGGGGACAAGTGAACTGTCCGTGCAGGTAAAAGTGGCGGCAGAAGAAGAACCTGTAGCCCTTGACGACATACCGGATTATTCGGTTTACGTGGGGCAGGAATTATGCTTCCCGCTCACCGTTCAAAACTACCATGCGGAAAAGCTGGAATTTTCCCTGGAGGGGAACTTTGGCGAAGTAATGAACAACGCCTGGAATACGGCCGGCATTTACACTGTAACGCCCGGTGAAGATGATGTGGGCACACACACGGTAACCTTTACGGTTAAAGACAGGCTTGGCCGAACAGCAAGCAAAAAGGCCAAAATAACCGTCCTTCCCAACAGCAAGCCGGAAATTAAAATCACACCCACCGGCTCCGGTCCCGGGAATAATAAAAATATCTACAGAGTCAAGGCCGGCGAGACCCTGACGCTGACCATTGAGGCCTTTGACGCCGACGGCGACCAGTTGGAAATAAGCAAAACCACAGAATTCCCGGGCTATATCTTCGGCAATGTATATTCATATACCGTGGAAGAGGATATGGCAAAATATTTTCCCGGCCCCAATGTTCTAACCTTTAAAGTAAAGGATCTTGCCCCCGGTTCAGCTCCCTGGAATCCCAAATACAAGGGCGGTAAAGCAAAAAGTGTGCTGCTTGTCTACTTTGAGCCTAAAGAAGCAAGCCCAAACCATACTCCGTGGGCAAGCACAGGGCCGCCCCAGACCGTGAGAAGCGGGCAAAAAGTTACACTTGACGGTTCGGCTTCCGACGATACCGACGGTGATCCGATCAAATTCAAGTGGACCCAGGTTTCCGGGCCAAAAGTGAAATTGTCCGGTGCTTCAACTGCCACCCCGACTTTTACGGCGCCAAAAACAAATGAGCCGGTAATTCTCAAATTTTACCTGACTGTAACGGATCCGGGCGGGCTAAGCGACAGCAATGTCGCGAGAGTACTGGTAAATCCCTAGCGACGGTTTCCTGTATAAAAATACCCGCAGGCAATTCAATCCTGCGGGTGTTTTTTATCTAAACATTATTTTGCTCATCCTGTCAATCTCCTTGCTGACAGTTTCATACACTCCGGGGAAAGTGCTTTCAGGTCCTCCCATGGTAGTGTTGGGAATAAAATACAGCTTGCCGCACTCCCTGCAAACTTTTTCCACATGCTCCCTGATCAGTTCCGGCGTCCAGTCGGGCACATCAACCTTTCCGTTGTCGATGCCGCCCATAAATGAAATCTTGCCGCCGTATTTTTCAATCAGTTCAGGAATATTGTTGGTGGAAACAACCCCCTGCCAGATGTCAATACCCATTTCAATCATGAAAGGAACCAGGTTGGCTGCGTAGGAATCGCTGTGGTGCACGATGAGTTCAACACCGTTCTCCCTGTAGAAGCCGTATAGTTTTTTATACGCCGGAACAATAAACTCCTCAAACATGGCCGGAGAAAGGAAGGAGTTAATATGGCTTCCCCAGTCGTCGTGATGGAAAAGGGCATCGGGCTTGGCGTACTTGATGAGCAGCCTGGCATACTCTATTTTGTACTCGGTTATATAGTCAATCAACTCGTGCATGGCTTCCGGCTCTTCATAAAAGTTGATCAGCGTATCGTCCATACCCATCAGGTAATGCAGCTGTTCAAAGATGCCCGGAGCGCCCATGATCGCGGCAAACTGCTCGCTGCGATCAATGGCGGCAGCCCGTTCGGCAAAACCGGCCCATTCTTCTTCCGGAACGTCAAGGGAAGGCGCTTTGACGGCCTGCTCCCATTTTCTAATGTCCTTGACGACCTTGCGGTCTTCATCATGCACGGGAAAAGGACCGGGTACATGGCTTGGCCATCTTAGCGTTACCCCCCAGGCGTCAACAATGTCTTCTCCGCCGGGCATAAGCCTGGGGCCTCTCATCTGAATGGGATCGCCGAAGATGAAGCCGAGGAATTCATACTGGTTGACAAATCTGTCAGGGTTTCCGCCCTTAATGGTTTCCAGTAAATTTTGTCTTTTGGTTAGCATACATGTTACCTCCTGTTTTTATATTTGCTTACAGACACTTAAACTAAAGAGGATTTACCCGGTATACTTGTCCAACTATTATAATTATATTGGCAATTATAAAAAAAAGAAAGTTTTTCCCTGACTTTTTAAACAGGAGTTTGCTTTCCTGATCAGGAATATGGGTTATCAGAAAAAGCGACAAGGTAACAATGGAGGTTAAAAATGAACAACCGCATGCCAGACTACAGGCGGACGCTCAAAGCCTGCAATTTTGCCGGGTTTATCCAGAGTGCCACTATGAATCTGTCTCCTTATTTTTTTATACCGCTGAGCAGTTTATACGGCATTACGTATACCCAGATAGGTTTCCTGGTTTTCGTAAATTTTGCCGCCCAGTTTGCCGCCGATCTTTTTTTCGGGCAGCCGGTCAACAAATACGGCTATCGCCCGTTTTGCATAGGTTCGCAGTTTGCCATCGCTTTTGGGCTGGCTCTTTTTGCTTGCGCTCCGTGGCTTATGCCCGGCAATATCTTTTTGCTGCTTGTTATTGCCACCATAATTTTTTCGGTAGCCACAGGGCTGCTGGAAGTGATTCTATCCCCGATAACAAAAACCATACCTGCAGAAAACAGCGAAGCAAACTTTATGATTATGCATACTTCCTTTGCGGGAGGCATTTTTGCGGCGGCGCTGTTTACCACAGTGCTGCTCCGGATTCTGGGCACAAATTTATGGCAGCTTGTTATTTTTTTGTGGGCACTTCTGCCCCTGGTCAATGCCTTTATTTTTATAAAGTCCCCCCTGCCCGCCATTACTCCCGAAAGCAAACGCCTGAAACTGGGAGAGCTGCTGAAAAACCGCATTTTTATTCTCAGTTTCTTTGCCATTTTTTTCGGGGCTGCGACAGAACTGCTTATTGTCCAGTGGGGTTCAACTTACCTGGAAAAGGGACTCGGCATTGCAAAGACAGTTGGAGATGTGGGCGGGATGTGCCTGTTTGCGGCGATGCTGGGTCTGGGCAGATACATGTACGCCAAAAAAGGAGACAGTTTCAACCTTAACAATCTTATGATACTGGGCTCCCTGGCCTGTGTCTTATGCTATCTAGTTGTTGCCGCCGCTCCTTCCGCCTGGCTGGTTCTGGCAGCCTTCGGGCTGATAGGCTTTTGCTCCTGCCTGCTCTGGACAGGTACAATTCTTGTGGCGGCGGGCAATCTGCCCGACACCGGCGCAATTCTCTTTGCCCTGCTGGCAGGCGGGGGAGATTTAGGTACGGCGGCCACCGGTCAGGCTGTAGGATGGCTGTCCGATTTTTTTGCCGCCCGTGCCCCTCTTGGCACAGCCGCGGAACAGTTCGGGCTTCGAGGAGCCATTGCCCTTGCCGTTGTCATTCCCCTGCTCTCGCTTGTGCTGCAGTTAATTCTGAAAAGCTGGCGCCGCACAAAAAATAAACGGCGCCGCCTGCCAGGGTAAAAAGAGATATGCGCTCCTGAAAAAACAGGTAACCAAAAACGGTGGCCGCAACAGGCGACAAAAAGACAATGGCCGCCGCATGCTGCAGTTTTACTGTACGCAGGCCTTTATAATAAAGAATATAAGCCACTGCGGTATGCAGCAAGCCAATCACTCCCGCCCACAAATAGCTTGGCAGGGGGAAAACTGCGGGACTGTTCATAAACGGCAGCAGGCACAAAGCCGCAACTACAATTTCATAATAGACAAAAACAAGCGCGCTTACCTTAAGCCTTTGAGCAATGAGCGCCACAAGAGCCAGGCAGAAAGAGCCTGCCAGGGAAAAAAGCAGACCCAGTAGATCGCCGGTTGAGAGCGAAATCAGTGAGGGAATAAACAAAAGTAAAAGTCCAAGAACGGCAAAACAGACAAAGCGTACATCCCCGGGCCGGGGCTCTTTTCCCGGTAAACAGCGGGAAAGCATAATCATAAATACGGGCTGGAGATTATAGGGAAACACTGTATTGGATAATGTGGTAAGCTCCAGGGCATGAAAAAAAAGCAGGCAGTCGACGGCAAAAAGAATCCCGGCCCCCAGGTTCTGTAAATAGGAACGCAGGCTGCCTGTGGCAAGCCGCTTTTCCCTGGGCAAAACAACGGAAAGGACAACACCTGCCATAAGCAGCCTGTAAAAAGACAGTTCAACGGGCGGCATACCGCTCAGACGGGCAAAAACACCCAAGGAACCCCAGATGAGGGCAGCCAGGTAAATATAAATATAGCCGCTTCTTTGCCGCATTAAACATCCCCCTCTCGCAGCGGTTAACGGATATTTACGGGCCTCGCGCAATAAAATGGTATAAGCAATACCAGGCGAGGTGACGTCATGCTGCGTCGGTCATTCAGGAAAAAAATAATCCTCTGTCTCTTTGCCTTTGTTTTTTCCCTGCTGTTTTCCGACTGGCTGTATTTCAGAGAGCGAATTTACCCGGGAGTCTTTTTAAACCATATTCACCTGGGATCTAAATCATGGCAGGAAGCTGAAAATATTTTGCAGGAATATACACTGGAACTCTTGCTGCCGGACGGCAGGCTTGTCCCCGTACGCCTGGACCGGCTGGGAGTAAATCTGGACATAGCTGCAATACTTGGCCGGGCTTACCGCTGTGGACGGAACAGGAGCCTGCCTTTTTCTTACTTTGAACGCCTGCAACTGCTCTTGCGCAAAGAACAGCTGCAGCCGGTATACCTGCTTGATGAAGATAAAATGCAGGCCTGTCTAAGTGAGCTTTGCAGCAGGCTTGCAGAGCCTCCCCGGGATGCAGTCATAACAATAGAGCAGGGCAAAGCCGTAATCATCCCGGAAAAAGCAGGCTACAGCCTGCAGGAAACGGCAGTGCGGGAAATAATTCTGCAGCATCTGGGCGCCGGCAGCAAAACACCCGTTGTGGCACTTCCCACTTCCCCCATAGAGCCTGAACTTACGGTAAAAATCCTTGAAGAAAAAGAGATCCGGTCCCTGCGCGGAATTTTTACGACCAGCTTTAACGCCTCACAGCTTGAACGCTCCCATAATATCAGGCTGGCAGCCAGTATACTGAATAATTGTTTTATTGAAAACGGGGAGGATTTCTCCGTAAATGCCATAGTCGGTGACACTACACCGGAAAAAGGGTACAAAAAAGCACCCGTTATCATGGGTGCCGAATTGGTACCCGGCTACGGCGGCGGCCTGTGCCAGGTTTCCACCACACTCTACAATGCGGCCCTGCTGGCGGGCCTGGAAATAGTTGAACGCCATCCCCACGGCATGATTATTCCCTATGTTGCGCCGGGCAGGGACGCAACTATCGCCTATCCGGACAAAGATTTGAAAATAAGAAACACAACGGGCGGGACCGTTTTAATTACCGCGGAAACAACGGCAAATGACCTGACATTTGCCGTTTTCGGCCTCCCCGGCGCTTATGAAATTACCGTTGAAACGGAAATATTGCAAGTTATTATGCCGCCGACCCGCATCCGCACAGACCCTTCTCTTCCTCCGGGTGAAGAGCGGCTGGTTGAAGGGGAGCCCGGCTATGTAGTGGAAACCCGCCGCAAATTCTTGGAAAACGGCATTACCGTAAAAACGGAAATACTCTCCGTAGACAGCTACTCACCGTATCCCACTGTTATTTCCCAGGGAAAGCACTGACTTTTCCGACGGTGTAGACCCGCGGCACTCTTTTGCTGATACCGACAAGACACTCGTAGTTAATAAAGCCAAAGCCCAAAAGTGAAAGCTCTTCCACTGTTATTTCTTCATCCCCCTGGCTGCCGATGAGGACAACTTCGTCGCCGATCCGGCACTCCTCTTCAATATCCGTAATATCCGCCATGCACTGGTCCATACATATGGTGCCGATTAGCGGCGCCCGTCTTCCATGGATCAGGACACTGCCCCTGTTGGTCAGCATCCTGCTGTAGCCGTCCGCATATCCCACCGGCAGGGTTGCCACAACCGTCTTCCGGGAAGCGGTATAGGTATGCCCGTAGCCGATGTTGCCGCCTGCCTCGACATGCTTTATGGAACCAATCCTTGTTTTCAGGGAAAGAACGGGTTTTTGCGGCAGCACCTGCTGGAAACCGGGATAGGAACCGTAGAGTATAATACCTGCCCGTACCATATCCAGGTGCATTTCCGGGTAATGGACAATTCCAAGACTGTTGCAGGCATGTTTTATGGGGATGGAAACACCGGCTGCGGCCAGGCGTTCCGCAAACAGCATGAATTCATTAAACTGCCGCCTGGTAAAGTCCGCTCCCTCCCCTTCCTTCTCATTGCTGTACGGAAAGTGAGTATAGATTCCTTCAATATGCAAATTCGGCAGGGCTGCAATACTTTTAATGGTTGAAAAACCGTTGTCAGAAGGCGGGAAGCCAAGCCTGCCCATGCCTGTATCTATCTCCAGGTGAAGCCGGGCTGTTTTGTCCAGGGCGGCGGCCGCAGCAGACAATGCTGCGGCCTGTTTATAACAGTAAACATTTTGCGCAATATCGTTTTCTATCAGAATCCCGGCATACTCAAAGGGAGTATAGCCGAAAACAAGTATTGGCAGGCGGACACCAAGCTGCCGCAGCAGCAGCGCTTCATCCGGTATGCCCGCCCCCAGCATATCCACACCTGCCGCAAGAAGCGTCTCTATTATGCCTGCAATGCCCGTTCCGTAGGCATCTCCTTTGACAACGGCCAGCAGCTTCACATCCGGTCCGATAAAGCGGCGCACCCGGCCTACATTATCCGCCAGATAGTCAAGATTTACTTCAGCCCAGAGAGGCCGAAGGTAGTTTCTCCCCTTAATCACCTTCGACCCTCCAGCCAGCCAAGGACAAAAACAGCATCCTCCCCGTTGGCAAAAAAGCGGGGCACTACACCGACCTTTTGCCAGCCCAGTTCGGAAAGCATTTTCAGCTGGGCAGCATTGGAAACCCTTACTTCACCGCAGAACCACCGCAAGCCCCGCCGCACGGCAACCTGATCGGCAGCCTGCTGAATAAACTTTCCCAGACCCCGGCGCCGGTAAGCGGGAGCAACACACATGCTGATGGTATGCGCCATGGGGCCGTAGGCTTGAAAGCCAATGTAGGCGGCAAGCCGCCCGCCCTCCTTGAGAGCCAGGTAGGTTGTAGCGGGCTGCAGCCACAGGCAGAGCAGCTTCCAAAAAGACAGCGGCTCGGGGAAATTCTGCCTTTCCAGCCAGGCAACTTGCCAGAGATCCCGTGGCCGCAGCAGACTGACGGTAAAGCGGCCATTACAGAGCGGCAGTCCGAAAGCACTGTCCCTAAACTTATTAACTAACCAGAGCATTCTCCTCCACCCGGCTTTTAGCCTTGCAGGCTTGCAAGTTCTGCCGTCAAACGCCGGATGCCTTCTGCCAAAATATCATCTTCCAGGGTAAAAGTCAGGCGTATATGCCCGGCTCCGGCCGGGCCAAACGCGGAACCGGGCACCACTGCCACACCCCGGTGGAGCAGGCGCCTTACCGCTTCCCGGTCATCAACTCCTTCCGGGAGTTTGCTGAAAAGATAAAAGGAACCCTGGGGAATGTCCGTCTGTAGCCGTTTGCATTCAGCCAGCAGCTTATAGGCCAAATCCCGTTTGCGTGTCAGCAGGGCAAGCCAGTTTTCATGGTAAGAAGCCGGTGCCTGCAGTGCGGCCAGTGCCGCCTCCTGAATGATGGTGGAAACGTTCGTACAGCTGTTTTGCAGCAAAATATTATATTTTTCCGCCAGTTTCAGCGGCGCCGTTACCCAGCCGATACGCAGCCCGGTCATGACGTACGATTTGGAAAATGTATCAATAACCACCGTCCGCTCCCGCAACTCCGGCAGATAGGAAAGGGAACGGTGGACAAAGGGCTTGTAGACCATTTTGGAAAAAATTTCATCCGAGGCAATGGTCACATGGGGAAAGCGCAGCATGACTTCCGCTATTTCCTCTATATTTTCAATCAACTGTCCGTTTGGCCGCTGCGGCGAATTAAGAACCAAAAGTTTAGTCCGCGGCGTGATCATTTTCGCCAGCTGTTCCGTATCGATCCGGCGCGGATCCCTAAAGGCAATATGTTTTATTCTTGCTCTCAGGTAGCGCGCCCAAAACTCATCGGGCGGGTAGCCCGGGTCTGGCATAATGACTTCATCCCCATCGTCGAGGAAAAGCAGCAGGGTTGCCATGATGCCAAATTTTGCTCCCGGGGTGACAATGATTTCCTCCGGGATTGTCGGTCGGCCGCGCAGGGACATTTCCTCCGCCAGAGCTTCCCGCAGCTCCCATAAACCGGGACCCGGCGAGTAGCGGACATAACCTTGCCGCAAAGAACGGGCTATGGCAGCAAAAGACTCCGCCGGCGGCATAAACTCCGGCGATACATAATCACCCTTTTCCATGTGAATAATCTGCCGGCCTGTTTCCTGTTCAATCCGGGCGGCTTCCCGCATGGTGGACCATTGCGGCGGCAGTTCAAAATGACTGAGACGATCAGTCCACAAGTTACTCTCATTCCTTTCAAATTTTGTTATCCAGGAGGGCAGCCCGCAAAACACTGCGCAGGATTTTCCCGCCTGCCGTTTTGGGGATTTCTTCCACAAAAATATACCTCCGGGGTCGTTTAAACCTGGCAAGCCGGGGGCTTTGCAGGCAGAACTGTTCCAGCTCTTTGCCGGTCAGGCCTGCCGATTCCGGCACTATGAAAGCCGCCACCCTCTCCCCCCAGCGCGCGTCCGGTTCACCGACCACCGCAGCCTCCCTGACCTCCGGATGCTCCGTCAGGACAGCTTCCACTTCCGCCGGATAAATGTTTTCACCTCCGCTAATGATCATGTCGTCAACACGCCCTAAAAGATATAAATCACCGGATTCATCAACATACCCCAGGTCGCCTGTGAAATACCAGCCTTTTCGCACAACGGCGCGGGTCAGTTCAGGCTGCCTGAAATAACCGTCAAAGGCCTGCGGAGAGGAGGTCGACACAATTATTTCGCCCACTTCGCCCGGCAGCAGCAATTCGTGAGGAAGAACACGCCTTCCCCGGGCTGCGGGAACAACCCGCAGACTGCTGAAAAGGCCCGGCCTGCCGGCAGACAACGGGTTCTCCGGCACATTCCGGTTAACGGTTATGCAAAGCATTTCCGTACAGCCGTAATGGTTGGCAAATATCTCCGGGGAAAAAAGGCCGGTACACTGTGCCGCCAAAGATGCGGACATGGGTGCGCCGGCATAAGCCAGTTTCCTTACAGTATTTGCTTTGCCGTGCTTTCCCTGCCGTACCAAATCATGATAAACAGTGGGTATTAAATAAAGTGCCGTAACCTTTTCCTTTTCTATAAAGTGTAAATACTCGCCGGCACCGCCTTTTTCCGGGATTACCATTGCCCCGTTAAGCAAAACCATGCTGATAAGAGTATGTAAGCCCATGGTATGGTAGACAGGCATAACCATCAGGATGCGCTCAAAACGCTCCCAGCCGTGTTCCATAATAATGCCCAGGGCGCCGGCAAAATCGCTCGCAGCGCTGCGGCATACCCCTTTCGGCCGCCCCGTTGTGCCTGAAGTATAAAGAATTGTTCCCGCCTCGGACACAGGGGAGGCACAGCCCGGGAAAGGACGGGAATAAGCTTCCGCCCATTCAAAGTAGTTGAAAACTTTTTCTTTTGCTCCTTTCGAAGCACAGGCCTGCACCAGATAGGGCTGTCTTTCCGCAGCAACGGCCGCCAGCCATACCTCCTCTTTTGTCTCCTCATCAAAGAGAATTATTTTAGCCTGCGTTTCGCGCAGGGCACAGCCTATATCCCGGTGTTTCCAGCGGGCATTCAACATCACTGCCACTGCGCCAAGCCGCATAACGGCAAAATACATTGTCAGCGGCGCCTCGCCCCCGCTTGTACAAATGGCGACATAATCACCGGGTTTGACCCCCAAAAGGGACAGTTGCCAGGCCACGGCATGCACCCGGCGGTTCCATTCCCGGTAATTCAGCCGCAAAGCAGGGGAGATAATGGCTGCGGCCTCAGGATAGCGTTCTGCAGCCAGCTCCAGGGCAAGAGATAAATCCATTGTCATTTGTCCCCATCACCAACATTAAGTAATCTGTTAATAAAATATGCATCAGGTGCAAAAACGGTTAGCCTTTGCATAAAAACGACGCTGTCGTTTTTTAATTTTTTACCAGCAAATAGCAGCATGATTCTCCCAAATTCCCGGCAGTATTTTGTAATATTAAGCATAATTGAGGGATATCTAGGGTTAACAAGTAGAAATGGGTCAAAATCTGCTAATAGCTTAATATTACACCAGTTGTTATAATTATTCTACAAGTTGGAAGACAATGAACCGTATTTATGTTCTGGGCACCGGAATACGGGGAGCGGGTGGTGCAACCGGCCAACTCTATGTATAGTTGGCCATTTTGTTTATTGCACACTAAACGAGAAGGGGATGAGTGAGATTGTCCGGCTTAAAAACAGGAAAATATTTAAAACAAATAGCAGCCCTTATCATGACGCTTCTTTTATTCTTTAGCAGCGGAGCTGCAGCCATTGCCGCAAATGCGGGAAACAACACTGCTTTGCAAAAGCGGTTTACTGACATTCAAAATCACTGGGCTGAAAATCAAATCCTTGCATGGAGCGACAAAGGTCTTGTTTTGGGTTATGACGATAACACCTTCAAACCTGAAAAAGGTGTCACCCGTGCAGAGTTTGTGACAATCATAAACAGGGCCTTTGGCTTTAAATAGAAGGCTGAGATCACCTTTTCCGATATCTCACCAAAGGATTGGTTCAGCACTGAAATAGCCAGAGCCCTGGCTGCGGGATACATCGGCGGCTATGACGACGGCACCATGCGGCCTGCAGCGGAAATAAGCCGGCAGGAAGCGGCAGCCATTCTGTTCAGACTGCTAAAGCTTGACACCCTCGAAAAGCAAGAATGGGTTGGCAGTTTTGCCGATGCTTCCGATATAGCCGGCTGGAGCCGGGAATATGTAAACGCTGTCGTTGCAAGCGGCTATTTCAACGGATATCCGGACGGAACCTTTAGGCCCCGAAGAACTATCAGAAGAGCGGAAACAGTAACACTGCTCGATAAAGCATTGGGCAGCCTGTATAATGCGCCGGGAACCTACGGACCTGCTGGCGGCAGCCACACCATTCCGGGAAATGCAACGGTAAACACTGCCGGTGTGACACTGCGCAACCTGGTAATCGAAGGCGATCTGTTTCTTGCCGCCGGGATAGGAGACGGTGATTTTAAAGCGGACGGTGTTGTTGTCAAAGGCAGAACGGTAATATACGGCGGCGGCAACCGGCTAATAGCGCTTGACAATTCGTCGCTCGAGGATGTGCTTGTCTGTTCAGGCAGCGGGAAAACAAGGATTGTTGCCGGAGGCAAGACAAAAATAGGACTTGTCACAACTGAAAGGGGCGGCAAGCTGAATGGAGAGGAACCGGCTGTAGATATTGAACTGGAAGGGCACTTTGACAGCATAATAATTGAGAGCAGCGCAAACGTAACAATTACGGGAAATTCCTCTGTAAAAAACATGGAGGTTACGGCACAGGCAGGCAAAACCAATATAAAGACAAGCGCAAACTGCATAATCAATGCTCTTACCCTGAATGCTACCGCCCGCGTAACCGGCAAAGGTAGAATTACAGCTGCTTATGTTAACACCGATCACTATGACTTTGAGACAGACCCGGACATCCTGATTGTTTACGGCAAAGAGGCAAAAATGAAATATGTATGGCCTACAAGGCCAATAGGCCCACCGGGTCCGACAGACCCAAACGTGACAATACAGGTGGTTGAATATGCGAAGACAAAAAAAATGGATTTTGATGTAGAAGTAGATTGCGGCACTTCTTGGGAAGAAGCAATTGCCGCTCTGGCAAAGACTGTTTGAAGTATCCGGAACTTTAGGAGAAACGGGAATAGCCTCTATCAAGTGGACAACCGAGAACTTTGACGGCAGTACAGCAGGCGAATACAAAGCTGCCGGGTTACTGACACTGCCGGACAACTGGACAGGAACGCAGGATAATGTATCTGCCACAGTTAATGTAAAAGAACTGGCAGTGCCTGAGAGCCTGACTCTTTGGCTTGATGCCGCCGGCTACGACCAAAACAACGGTGTATGGAAAGATAAAAGCGGCAAAGAGAATAAGGTAAAACAAGACAATGAGGCCAGCCGGCCCGAAAAAACAACAGAGGATCTAAACAACAGGCCGGTAGTATTGTTTGACGGTGATAAATATCTGGAGCTTGAGTGGACCGATGGTTCTTTTGCCGCTGATTCCCTGACCATGTTTCTGGTATTGGAAAACCATGATATGGATGGCGGAACACAGGTTGTAATGGGCAATTACAATACAGACAACGCCGTAAGTATCAGCATAAGCTCCCAAAACGATTCCCTGGTCGCCCGTATTTCCGATTATAATCACAGCTGCACCTTTAGCTCCGCAGCCGGCCCCTATGTATTAACCTTCGCTTATAATTCCCGGGGAAATGAGGACATTTGTAAACGGCATATTAAGCGATACTCATGAAACCGGTGAGGAAATCGACTGGGGTAAAACTGCAATTGGCCGCAGCGGCGCAGGCGATGCCATGGCCTGGAAGGGGCAGATCGCCGAAATAATGATTTTCGCCGGGATGCTTAAGGATGATGACCAAAAAGAACTGGAAAACTACCTTTACAATAAATGGCTGCAGTCTATGGAGCCCCGGCCGCTTTCGGATATCAGCTTTGCCGTCTCCCCATATTTGAGAGCAGGCTCGCCCGGCACAGCAGCCGGAGCAAGCATTGGCAGCCTGTCGGCAGCAGACGGCTACGGCAGCATCAGCTATTCGCTGGTCAGCGGTGACGGCGATAGCGACAACGGCCGCTTTAAAATAGAAGGCAACAGTATAATAATTCAAGGCGCCGACCTGGCAGAAGGCACTTACCGCTTCCGTGTCAGAGCCGAAGATTATTACAGCCGGCTGGAAAAGAGCTTTCCGTTACCGTATTTGGCGGATCCGTTCAGATTCCGGGTCTGGTACTCCATCTTGACGCCTCCGCCTTGCAGGGGCTGGAGGACAAAAGCCCCGTGGAAAGCTGGGAGGACTTATCGGGAGCGGGAAACCATGCTTCCCAGGATAATCCGGGCAGCCGGCCAACTTATCTTGTCGGCGGGCTGAATGGGAAACCGGCCGTAAAGTTTGACGGAGTTGACGACTACCTGAACCAGCCCTGGGCAGGAACGGGCGGAACTTTGGAATTAGAGACTGCAACTGTCTTTTTGGTTCTGAAAAATGAGAACATGTCGGCTTCCCAAACAATGATGGGCAATTATGATGAAGACGGCGCCATCTGCTTCCATATCAGCAGGAACCAAAACACCTTCACAGCCACCGTTTCCACGAGGGACAACAGAATCGAGTTTACCGACAGCCTCAAGCCCTATGTGGCAACATACAGGGTGGACGGCAGTTCGCACCAGGCCTTCGTCAACGGAGTAAAGATTGAAAACGAAAACGAGAAGCTTGCTGCAAGCATAAACTGGGGGGCCACAACAATCGGGCGAAACGGCGGGCCTTTGAGTTCCAACATTGAGGAATGGTACTGGGAAGGCAGCATAGCTGAAATAAGAATTTACAACTCTGCCCTCTCCGATTCAGAAAGGCAAGCCGTGGAAAATGAACTGCAGCAAAAATGGTTTGGGAGTTCCGGAGAAGCTTGCATTTACTATAATCCCTATGAAAGTGTAAACTGGGATACAGTGAAGCAGTACAAGGCGAACTTTCATACCCATACCACAGAAAGTGACGGCAGGATGTCTCCCAGTGAAGTAATCAATTCTTACAGCAATGCCGGCTACCGGATACTGGTCATAACCGATCATGACTCTTTTGGAGGAGCCGATACCACCTGGCCGTGGTCAAAGTGGATTGATGAAAAACCGGCCCATATCAACAGCAACAGCGGAATGGAAACAAGCGCTTTTTATTCAAATTTAGGTCCGGGTGGCATACTGGCAGTCAGGGGCAACGAAATCTCGTCCACGGATCACATAGGCAGCTTTTTCAGCGATTACGGCGGTGCCGCCGCAGGCCAGGAAGAATATGCCCTGCAGCAGATACAGGGCAAAAACGGACTGGCAATGATCTACCATCCCGGACGATTCTCCCGCTCTGACAGCTGGTACAAGGAACTGTATAAAAAATATCATCAAGCCCCGCTGATCGGCATGGAAGTATATAACCAGGGGGACCGGTACGGAAATGACAGAAATACCTGGGACAGGGTCAATGCCCTGGTTATGCCTGAAATAGTGATTTTCGGATACAGCGGCGACGATATGCACTATCAAGAACACCGATTCAGAAACTACCAGTTTATGCTTATGGAAGAGCTGACGGAGGAGGCGCTGCGGGAAGCCATGCTGAAAGGGGCATTCTACTTTTGCTACGAGTCCGGAGGTAGCGGAGCCCCTGAGCCACCGGTTCCACTGATTAACAGAATTGAGGTTTCGGAAGACAAGACCGTAATAACAATAACTGCAAGCAATGCCGACTCCATAGTCTGGGTAACGGACAAAGGCGAAGTGGCAAGAGGCGCCTCAATAAACCTGAAAAATTTAAATCTCAATGGTGCCAAATTCATCAGGGCTGAACTGCGCAACGGCAAAGGTGTAACCCATACACAACCATTTGCCCTGGTTTATATATCTTAAAAGGTGATTAAATGGAGAGATACTTTGTAACACACATAAAAAATGAAGTACTGGATGTCAATGCCCACAACAAAGAAGAGCAGAAAATAATAAAACACCCCGTCAAAGACAAATGGGCGGTAAGGGTTCTGCCGGGCAATAGATATATTGAGGCAAAACTTGCGGGCACTGTTGTCAGCTCTTTATCAGGCGACTGGTTTGCCCGGGCGGAAAACAACAATAACTGAAAAGATAATCAGGCAGTTAAAGATAACTGTTTAACAGCAAAAAGCCTGGAGCATTTCAATCTGCTCCAGGCTTTTTGTATTTTTGCCAACTACTGAAAAATCCTCCCGGACTTCTTCCCGGCTGCGTATCCGCCCGCCTGCTATCAGGGGCTATCTCCTGTCCAGGGCTTTATTTTGAACCGTTATCAATTTTTCCAGCTCTTCCAGACTGCGGGTTAAAAATTCATAGACGACAAACTCAGGCTTTATTTCCTCGATAACTTTCTGAATACAGGGATGCTCAAAGGGCAGGTGCTGGTCAATCTGTCCAATGTGTGCACAGGCCTCCATATAGCGGTTCCAGATGCCTTCTATGCCTAATAGTTTTTCTTTCCTTGAGCGATGATCAAGCTTTAAGTATTCACCGCAGAATGATTTGTTCAGATGTATACCCTTGATTTCCCTCCCCAGACTGCCCAGTCTTTCGATGGTTTCAAGAATGTAATCTACAGCTTCTTCCTCCTGCCGCAGTTTATGATTGGTGGCCATTAAGTGTCCGACATCAAACATAAACCCTTTGCGGGGGTATTTAACCATGTTAAAAAAATCGGCGGCAATCCCGGGATCTTTAAATGTCAGCCCGGGCCACCAGAGATTTTCAAAAAGCAGCAAAATGCCCGCATCATCGGTCCCGAAAGCCTCGTTCACCAGTTCCGCTGCAGCTTCCGTTACCTCCCTGTCATTATATGTATAATCCCGCATGAAAATATGCTCCATCTGTACATGGCTGACATGAAAAACAACATAACTTGCCTTTAATTCCTTTGCCTTCTCAAGTTCCTTTTGATAACGGGAAATCAGCACCTCTTTCCTTAACCCGCCATAGAAGCTTTCGATGTCATCGAGGCAGCCAAACTGACGCATTAATTCGTCACGGTCTTCCTGCCAGAAATCCAGCCACATCGGCCAAAAACTGAGATGAATTCCGGTAATCGACTCTTTGGGAAATACATCAACGGAGTAGTGCCCGTGAAAAATCAGTTCAAAGCCGTCAAGCCGGTTTCTCTGTAAAAATGCTTTAACCCGGTCAGGTTGATAATTAAACCATGCCAGGTGGCTGCTTTCGTTGGATATATTCGTCAAAAACTTCATAAGTGCCCCCTTTGTTATTACCTCTTCCGCCTTCTGCGGGGTCTCTCTGCTTAAAAGACTTCCCCCTCACCCGCTGCGTAAACCAGCAGAACCGCGGGGTATTAATTAGCAAAGCCTGTATCACAGGATACAGGCCCTGTTTAGCTTTATTTTACCAACAGCACATTGGTTTTCGCTTCCTGGGTTACGGCATTGCTGACACTGCCGAGAATAAACTTCTTTATGCCGCCAATCCCCCTGCTTCCCAATACTATCAGGTCGTAACCGCCGGCAGTTGCCTTTTCAATTATTGTGCGGGCGGGATGCCCTTCCTCCAGAATAGTATTTACCTTAATATCGCTGCCGGCAAAAACCTCCGCTGCTTCCTGCAGTATTTTATTGCCTGCCTCGTTTTTCACCTTGCGTACTGCTTCGTAATATTCGATATGGGGAGTATAATGAATGCTGCCTGAAGAAATGCTGAGATCAATGGGATATACATGGATGATGGCAACTTCGGCCCGGTGAATCTCGGCAATTTCTTTTGCCTTCTTTACTGCTTTCATACTGTGTTCGGAACCGTCCGTGCAAACTAAAATCTTCATGGTTACCTCCTTCTCCTCCTTTATGCGGTTCACCCCGCTCCGGTTAAACGCTAATCTACCATATAGACCGGGGCATGTCAATAAATTTCTGCACCCATTGCACCGTCATAACCTTAAGCCACAGCGGTTGCTCCCTTCATCTTTTCCCACTGCTTTGTATAATAATGCAATACCACGGATATGCCAGCCAAACAATTCCAGTTAGCAGCTCTTAGTACTATTGGCCGCAATTTTGGCTTTGCAGCATTTGCCGCCCCTCTAAAAGCCAAAGGTTAGGTGTGAGTAAAAGAGCGGGGATTCCCTCCCCGCTCCGCCGCTTAATTAGGCCAAAAGATCCGCCAGATCCTCTTCCGGAGTAGTGATTGGCTTGATATCAAACTTTTCCACCAGCACATTCAGCACATTCGGTGTAACGAATGCCGGCAGGCTCGGGCCAAGGCGAATCCCTTTGATCCCCAGGTAAAGCAGTGTTAAAAGTATTGCCACCGCCTTTTGCTCGTACCAGGAAAGCACCAAGGAAAGCGGCAAGTCATTTACATCGCAGTTAAAAGCCGAAGCAAGTGCAACAGCAATCTGGATGGCCGAATAGGCATCGTTGCACTGCCCGACATCCAGCAAGCGCGGGATGCCGCCGATGTCACCAAGTTTCTTGTCAAAGAAACGGAATTTGCCGCAGGCCAGCGTCAGTACAATTGTATCCCCGGGTGTTTTCTCCACAAACTCGGTGTAGTAGCTCCGCCCCGACTTGGCGCCGTCGCAGCCGCCCACCAGGAAGAAATGCCTGATTGCACCGCTTTTTACGCCTTCAATAACCTTGTCGGCCACACCAAGCACCGCATTGCGGGCGAAACCGACCATCACACTGCCCTTGTCTTCGTCGGAATCAAAGCCGGGCATCTCCAGCGTCTTTTCAATCACCGGGCTGAAATCATAAGACTCCACATGTTTTACTCCGGGCCAGCCGACCACACTAGTGGTAAAAATGTTGTCGAAATAGCTCTCTTGCGGTTCCTGGATGCAGTTTGTGGTCATCAGGATCGGACCCGGGAACTGCGGAAATTCTTTCTTTTGATTCTGCCAGGCCGTGCCGAAATGACCGTAGAAATGGCTGTATTTCTTGAGTCCGGGATAGCCGTGGGCAGGCAGCATTTCACCGTGGGTATAAATATATATGCCTTTGCCTTCTGTCTGCTTCAGCAGTTCTTCCAAATCTTTCAGGTCGTGGCCTGATACCAGGATGCACTTGCCCTTTTTATGCCCCAGGGGAACTTCCGTTGGCACAGGGTGCCCGTAGGCACCTGTATTTGCGGCATCAAGAAGCTCCATGACACGCAGGTTGATTTCGCCGCAGCGCAGTGCCAGTTCCAGCCAATCATTGACGCCGAGGTCCCGGTTTAGCAAACTCGCCATCGCCTCATGAATATAGGCGTAAACCGCATCGTCCTCCTGCCCGAGAATGCAGGCATGGTAGGCATACGCGGCAATGCCTTTAATCCCAATCACTGTGATCATCTGCAACGACTGCACATCGGGGTCGGCATCCCGGTCGGACGGCAAGCCTACAGCCTCACCCTGGGCAACCAGGCCTTTCAGGTCGGCAGCCGGGTTGAAGTCGGCGGCAGGATCGTTGAAATTTACATTTCCGCCGGCTGCTTTCACCTTTTCCCTAAACTTGTTTCTCAGGGCTACACCACGGTTGATCAGCTCCTGGAAGCGGGCAGGATCAAAATCCACATTGGTGAGCGTGGCAAACAGGGCCTCGACAGTAAATCTGTTTACCTCCTGATCAACCACGCCAACCCTGCGCCCTTCCGCAGCATAATTGGCAAGCCCCCGGACGACATACACCAGCAAATCCTGCAGCGCAGAAACATCCGGCTTTTTCCCGCAAACTCCGGTTACCGTGCAGCCGGTTCCCTTGGCGGTCTGCTCACACTGGTTGCAAAACATAGCCATTTGCTTTTCCTCCTTTTTTCTCTTTCTTTTTATTTGTCGCATAGCTCTCCTCAATTTCAAGGGCTATTGGCCTTATTTGCCCTCTCCATTTCAATGATATCGGCTAAGCTTTTGCTGCTTAACTCCTCAAGAATCATTTGCTGGAGCCTGCCCAAAATACGGTGAACCTGGCAGGAACCCTTGTTAGGACACTCAGATCCCTCTTCCAGACAAACATTTATTGCCAGCGGGCCTTCAACGGCGCTGATCACATCTGCCAGAACAATCTCGCTGCTGGGGCGAACCAGCCCCACCCCTCCATGGGCACCGCGCTTCGTGTGAATCAATCCTGCCCGGGCCAGGAGCTGGACGGTCTTTTTTAAGAAGACTTCCGGGATGCCTTGTTTTTCTGCAATCACTCTGGTCTGGAGCAGTTCGCCGAAAGGTATCCTGGACAATTCCAGCAGTGTGCGAATGGCATATTCGGTTTGACGGGTAATCTTCATACTGCCTTCGCTCCTAAAGTGGATAATTGTCATCCTATTAGTATACAATATTTATATTCTACCCCTTTACCATTATTCCTGCCGGCAGGAATAATTTTTTTACATATCTTCCGCTTCCTTCAGCAATTCTTCTATCTGCCGTTTATTTTCGGCCGATAACGTACTTTCTATATCCAGGCGGCGGTTTTGCGGCTGCCCTTCCCGGTACGCCCGCATAATCTCCCCGCTTGTTCTTTCAATCTCCTCCTTCAGCTCCCTGGCGGACAGCACGGAACAGCCTGCCCCTCTGATAATTATCTGCTGCAGGAAATCCGACGTGGCAACAGTTATCTTAAGCTTTTTCCGGTTATCCCGGGAAAACTTTTCAATGAACTGGTCCGCCGTCTGCGCTTCCCTGGTAAACACCACAAGGACGCCGTCATAGTCGATAACCTCCTCCGTGTGGCCGGGAACGCGGTAGGCATCAAATACGGCAATTATCCGGCATTTTTTCACGGCCTGGTATTTAACCAGGGTATCAAGCAGTTTTAATCTGGCGGCATCCATGCTGTCTTCCGCGAGAGCCTTTAGTTCAGGCCAGGCAAATATTATATTGTAGCCGTCCACAAGGAGGTATTCCTCCCTCACTTCCTCTTTGCTTTCTTTTTGTTTGCTTTCCCTTGGAAGCATGTTTTGTTCTACAACAGTATATTTCCTCTTCTGCCCGGCGGCCTTTTCCTTCCGGTTTGCAAAATAAGTTCTGGTAAATATCCTGTCGATCTCCTCAGGCTCAATCCACTGCCGTTCCCTATGCGGAATACTTATCTTTGCCCTTTCCTGTGCAGAGTCCGTCTTTTCCTGCAAAAAGCTCTCCACATGCATGTGATCCTTTACTTCATCCCAGCTTACCGTATAAATTTCGCCGTTTTTGCAAAACACGGAATCAGCGGGATTTTTGATGTCTCTTGCCGCGTCATATCCCGCCGCCTGCAATACTTCTTCCGTATTGTGGCAGGGCCCGTATTCCGTCACCTGAAAGAAGAGCTTCCCGGATCCTCCGATATAGTTTTGCACATCCTGCCAGTAGCTTCTCAGAAGAGCAACGGGAGCTCTCCCGGTAACCACCGCCATTCCGTTTTGTATCCGGGCTATCCGGCAGCCGCCGTGCATTCTTTCAATATCAGCCATGGCACGTCCCGCCAGGTTCTGCGGCAGCTCCAGCTGAAAGGAATAATACGGTTCCAGCAATACTGTTCCGGCTTCCATCAATCCCTGGCGTACTGCACGGTAAGCAGCCCCCCTGAAGTCGCCGCTGTTGGAATATTTGTAAGCCCGGCCGGAAACCAAAGTTATTTTCATATCTGTTATGGCTGCCCCGGTGAGAACCCCCCTGTGGGTTTTTTCCTGCAAGTAGGTCATGACACATTTTTTCCAGTTTTTAGCCAGAAGCTCTTCACTGCAGGCATCGGCAAACACCAGGCCGCTTCCCCGCCTGCCCGGCTCCATTAGCAGGTGGACCTCCGCATAATGCCCCGGCATTTCGAAATGCCCTACACCTTCTACGGCACTGGCAATTGTTTCTTTGTAAACAATTTTGCCAAAACCAAAGGATACATCCAGGCCAAAGCGGCTCTTCAGCAGGCTTTGCAAAATCTCGGTCTGTACCTCACCCATAACTTGTACCCGGATTTCATTGAGTTCTTCATCCCAGGCAACTTGCAGCTCCGGCACCTCTTCTGCAAGCAGGAGCAACTTGGGAATCACCGTTCTGGAATCACAGCCCGCAGGGAGGATAATTTGATAAGAAAGAACGGGTTCCAGGACAGGTGCATGTGTTTTTTCCTCTTCCCCCAGCCCTTCCCCAGTTTTTGCCTGTGCAAGCCCGGTTACCGCACAGACGGTACCGGCTTCAACCTCACTTTTCACTAGAAATTTCCGTCCCGAATAAATGCGGATCTGGTTGACCTTTTCTTCCCAGACGCCATTTGTCAAAAGGTCCCTGACTTTAAGCTTCCCGCCTGTTATCTTCAGATGGGTAAGGCGCTCGCCTTGTTCGTCCCTGCTGATTTTAAAGACTTTAGCCCCGAATTTTTCCCCGTATGAAGGCGGCACCGCATATTTGACAATTCCCTGCAGAAAATTTTCTACACCTTCCAGCTTTAGGGCCGAACCAAAATAACAGGGAAACAGTTTTCTCTTTTGTATTGCCCCTTTAATCTCTGAATCCGCAATCTGCCCTGTTTTCAGGTAAGATTCGAGCAATTCATCATCACACATGGCCACTTGTTCCAAGAAGTTTGCCAAATCGCTTTGCCCGAATTCAATGCAGCAGTCATCCAGCTGCTGTTTTAATTCAGCCAGCAGTTTTTCCTTGTCGCTGCCTTCCTGATCCATTTTGTTGATAAACAAGAAAACCGGCAGCCTGTAAGCGGCAAGCAATTGCCAGATGGTCTTTGTATGCCCCTGCACGCCGTCGGCCCCGTTGATGACCAAAAGGGCATAATCAAGCACCGCAAGAGTTCTTTCCATTTCAGCCGAAAAATCCACGTGCCCCGGGGTATCGAGCAGGTAAATCTCCATGCCGCCGGCTGTCAGGACAGCCTGCTTGGAGAAAATTGTAATTCCCCTTGCCCTTTCCAGTTCATGATTGTCAAGATAAGCGTCTTTCTTGTCAACCCTGCCGGGCTTGCGGATCCTCCCGCTCAAATAAAGCAGGCTCTCCGCCAGTGTTGTTTTGCCCGCATCTACATGTGCCAGTATGCCAACAACCAGTTTCTTCATAACAAACAAACCCCTTACTGTCTCTATAATAACAGTAAAGGGGCTGTTTAACAAATATGACTTTGCCGCACGCAACCCGGTTCCTTTTATTTCCTCGCCTGCTGCAGGATAGCTTCCACTACCTTTTCCGTGCTGCTTTTCAGACTGCAGGCGGACATTTTCTGTACATACCGTTCCCTGTTGTTATACAAATGCAGGAGATCCTGCAGAAAGATTTCCCTCTCCAATTCTTCTTCCATAATCACCTTTGAAAAACCCTGCTCCTGAAAATAAAGAGCATTTTCAATCTGATCCCCGCGGCTTGCTTTGCTGGACAAGGGTATCAGCAGATTGGGTTTTTTCAGTTCCAGCAGTTCAAACAAAGTTGTCGCCCCTGCCCGGGAAACTATAATATCAGACATGGCAAATATGTGGGGCAGTTCTTCATTTAAATACTCAAATTGCGCATACCCTTTAAGATGCTGCAGACCGGTATCCGTATTGCCCCGCCCGCAGATGTGGCATACCTGGAAAAAAACCAGCAGGTCTTTAAGTGTTTCCCTGACAATTTCATTTAAAACAGCCGAACCCTGACTGCCGCCTATTACCAGCAAAACAGGCTTTTTGTCATCAAATCCGCAGAGTTTCCTGCCGCTGCTTTTGTCGCCTGAAGCAAGCTTGGGCCTTACCGGTATTCCGGTATGAATGCTTCTTATGTTTTTGAAATACTTCCCGGTTTCGGGAAATGAATAGCAAATGACACTGGCAAAGGGAATGCATAAACGGTTGGCCAGGCCGGGAGTCATATCCGATTCGTGAACAACCACCGGCACCCGGGATACCCAGGCCGCCCAGACAACGGGACAGGCCACAAATCCGCCCTTGCTGAATACTACGGCCGGCCTGACCTTCCTTATTACCGACAGGGACTGGAGAAAACCGGCACCGATTCTAAATAAATCGGTGAAGTTTTTAAAATCAAAGTAGCGCCTCAACTTGCCTGCGGAAATGGCATGAAAGCTGATGCCCTCCTGTGTTGCCAACTGCCTTTCAATGCCCCTGCCGGTTCCGATATAATGAATTTCAAATCCATTCTCCTTTAAGGCCGGTATCAATGCCAGATTGGGTGTTACATGGCCTGCGGTTCCCCCGCCAGTCAAAATAATCCTCAAATATGACACCTCTTTAAGTATTTCAGTAGTACATTATACACTTCCCGGGATTTGGGTATTCACGAAAGGACTTTTCTTGAAAGCCCGGGGAATTTGTCCTATGACGGGCAAAAAATGAAGACATTACTATATTTACTTACTGCCATTAAAACTCCTGCTGCATAATGGTTCCGGTCCGGCAGCAAAATCTATGCCGGCATACCTGAGGTGAAGAAAAATAGTAAGCCGCCGGCGTTATCCGGCGGTCTTTTACCTGCCAATTGTTTCGGCATGCTTTTTCATCCAGAGCATATGGAATTCCTCATCCAACAAGTACTGCATAAGCGTGCTGCGCAGTTCTTCATCTCCCCATTTTTTAATAATAAATTCCCGGTATTTGTCAATAGCCTTGTTTTCCAGTGCCACTCCCAGCTTGCAGGCACTCGCGGGACCGGCAAGCTCCACCGCTTCCCCAAGTATCCGCCCGGCCATTTTAAATACAGAGCCTGTAATTACCGGGACATCCTCATTTTCGGCAATTAAACGGCCGGCAAAATAATCGGCATGCCCGCTTTCTATTTGCACCATCCTCTCAAAGGCGGTACGGTAATATTCATTTTTGGTCTCCGACAGCTGGGCCTTGTAATACTGTACCTGAAATGTCTCCAGGGTGTAAAATTCTTTCAGCTTATCCAGCAGTTTGGAACGCTCCGTCTTCTTCACCCCCAGGAATATGCCGGTTTTTCGTACAGTGGTGATACTATAGTAATGCACCGGTTTTTGTTTTTTATGAGTTAGTGTAAAATTACTTTAGGTTTTTGGAAGGATAATCTTTTAAGAAAGCGAAGAGGAACCTCACATCGAGATGAATACCCCCAAAAGGAGGCAGAGGTTCCTCATGGATGTAGTTCGCTTAGTAGAAGCAAAAGTCCTTTCGGTAACTGAGAAGATTTTAAAGGTTTTAGGAGATGGCATTGACTTTCTAAATTTTGAAGCTCAACTGAAAAAAGAGCTGGATAACCTAGGTTGTGAGTTGCTTAAGGCAGTAATCGAAGAACTCGACGAACAAATATTCAAAAGTCCGGAAAGAAAGCGTGACTGGAAGAGCGTTCATAAAGAAGACGAAAAGGAGATATTAACCCCCTTCGGCATTGTATGATATCAAAGACGCTACTACAGGCATAAA
>LSQX01323022.1_pt2 | contig 58097 bp, 40 predicted proteins | sample 654561 | NCBI WGS metagenome assembly LSQX01 (sample SAMN04489861, study PRJNA283612) | anaerobic digester metagenome | isolation source: 4 biogas reactors fed with cattle manure at either 37C or 55C with and... | place: Denmark: Kongens Lyngby | collected 2014 | reverse complement strand
GTAACATATGTTTGACAACTGTAGAAATTTCTTAAAGAATGTTTCATGGTTGTTATTGCATAAAGTATTAAACTATGTTATATTATTTTATACAGTTTCAACATAAAATATGGTGGTGTTATAATTGTCTGAAGACAAGAAAAAAGTCACTTATGTTTCTGACGACGATTTCACGGAGGAGCAGATAAACTACGTTTATCAAGACAGGCGATATGTCGGGACAAAGGAAACAGCCGGATATGTGTTGTGGGACATGGCTCAAAGCTTCAACATAAACAACTATTCCGGCAGATTTGTCAACAATATTCTTCAGATTGATTTTGGTCTCCAGCAGGTTTTATCTTTTATTAACGGTATTTGGGATGTCATCAACGATGTTTTTACTGCGGCGATAGTCGATAAAACGAGAACGCGGTGGGGGAAGTTTAAGCCTTATCTCGTCATTCTTGCGCTTCCGGGCACTTTGGGCACGATGTTTTTTTGGATGATGCCGTTGTTTTTTCCCGGCGCCGCGCCTGACTATATGCCCAAGTTCATCACATATTTCATTCTGGCGATTTTGCGTGAGGGCGCTGGCACCTTCAGGGGCATTGCCCAAGGCGGCCTGCTTGCGACAATAACCCCCCACCCTGTTGACAGGACAAGGCTGATAACGCTTGCGAACTTTGCCTCGGGCGCATTGGGCGAAAAGCTGCCCGGTCAGATAATGACAGTTATAATTGACCTCATCGACAACGGCGTCATCAAGCCGAAAAGATCGGCGGGCGTGACAGGGTTGTATACAAAGCTGTTTGTCTGGATGGGTGTCGGCACGACGATTGTGGGCGGAGCCGTCACTCTTTGGTTTAACATGATTGTTAAAGAACGTGTGGCGCAGTCGATAGAGCGGCCGAGCATCATTCAAGGCATACGGTCTATCATAAACAACAAGCCGATTCTGCTCATGACGCTTCAGCAAATTCTCGGCTCTTTTTCAATCGGCGGCAGCAAATCCGACTATTATATTGACGTCCTGCATTTTGCTTCGCTTGAGCTGATAGCAGGCATACCCGGCGCTTTTATGCATCCCGTAAGCTACATGATTGTTCCGTGGTTCAGAAGGCGTTTTTCAACAAAGTTTCTTTACATATCCGGTCAATATATATCTGATATTCTGATGGTGCCTGTTTTTCTCATAGGGTGCATAGGCGGCAAGAAAAACGGAAAATATAAAAACAAAGTGTTTATGGGCATCGTCATGGCTTTGGAAGAAACAATTTTCATGATATTTTACGGCGTCAGAAAGGTTATTCCGGCCGAGATGTCAAACGAGGCAATGGACTACTGCGAATGGAAAAACGGCTACAGAACAGAGGCGATGACATCTGTCGCGAAAGGGCTTGCGAGCAAGCTGGCCGGCATTTACACAAGCATCGTTCAGCTTCAAATCAAAAAATGGATTGGCTATGATCAGACAAGATTTATTTCAGGCTCCGACCAGTCAGACGACACAAAATTTTGGCTTTTCGCGTCGTTTGCCATTCTTCCGTCAATAACGGGGGCAATAAGCATTGTTCCGATGCTTTTCTACGACCTGTCAGGTAAAAAGCGCGAAAGAATGTATGCCGAGCTTTTGACGAGACGAAATGAAATGTCAGCCAAAGCCTCGTCCGGCGATGTCGAAACAATGAAGGAGATTGCCGCGGAGCAGATGGCGATAAGCGAAAAAAACAAACATAAAAAGCTGTGATTTCCTTCGTAAAACGCGGAATTTGACAATTAAGCAAAAATAAAAGAGGGCATATCTGCAATCCTTAAAAACGGTGCGTGACAGCTTCCGTTTTGCGTGAGAATTGCCGAATATGCCCTCAAGTTTTTTAAAAAGGCTCGAACCCCCGAAACACGTCAAAAAATCAGCGCGAAAAAATCAAAGACCGTATTCGGCGGCGATTTCAGACGTCTTAACGGGAGCGCCTGTGACAAGCGATTTTTTTGCCGCAAGACCGATAAGGACAGGCAAAAGCCCGCAGTCAATGCCAACCTTAACAGGCGTGTCTTTTTCTATGCAGTCTATAAACTCTGAAACCTCGGCGACATATGAATCCATATATCTTTCAAGGAAAAACAGCAGCGGCTTCTCGGCGTGGACGCCGGATGAATCGGAAATCACGGCGCTTGACTCGGTGTCGTTTGAAATAGCGACTTGCCCAAGGCTTCCGAAAGCCTCGACTCTCTGGTCGTAACCGTAGCTGGCGCGGCGGCAGTTGTCGATAACCGCCAAAGCCCCGTTTGAAAGCTTCATGGAAATGACGGCAGTGTCAATATCTCCGGCGCTGCCTATCTCCGGATCCACAAGAACGGCGCCGTAAGCAAAAACCTCCTCAATCTCCGCTCCCGACATAAACCTTACCATGTCAAAATCGTGAATCGTCATGTCAAGGAAGATGCCGCCGGAGACTTTTATGTACTCGACAGGCGGCGCGGCGGGGTCGCGGGAGCAGATTTTAAGCACGTTCAGCTCACCGATTTTTCCCGATGCGACAGCGGCTTGTGCTTTTTTAAAGTTGTGGTCATATCTTCTGTTGAATCCGACTTGATATTTAATGCCGCCGCCCTCAAGCGCCTTTTTAACCTCAAGGATTTTTTTGACGTCATGGTCGATTGGTTTTTCGCAAAAAATGTGCTTGCCCGCCGAAATTGCCTCAAGTGATATTGACGAGTGAGTGTCTGTCGAGGAGCATATAAGCACTGCCTGAATCTCTTTGTCGTCAAGTATCTTGCGATAGTCTTTGTAAACCTCGCATATACCGACACTGTTTGCCCATTGCTCGGACTCAGGCGTCATGAATGGGTCGGCGACAGCCTTTACAGTCGCCCCCTTGACATATCTCATGATTGACTCTCCGTGGACTTTCCCGATGCGCCCCGCGCCGATTATTCCGACATTTATCATAAGAATTTCTCCCCTTTTTTAATATCGTGTACAAAAAATCAGATGGTGCCGTCCCATGTGGAAACTTTTGTTGACTTCATCTCATGCTCGTCGAACCAGTGTGTTGTGACACTTTTTGTCTCCGTGAAAAAGCGGAAGCCATCCTTGCCGAGAGTGTGGAGGTCGCCGAAAAACGAGTCTTTGTGACCGCAGAAGGGGAATATGCCGACAGGCACAGGTATCCCGACATTGATGCCCACCATGCCGCCGTGCGTGTTCCTCGCAAATTCCCTTGCGTAATAGCCGCTTTGGGTGTAGATTACGGAGCCGTTCGCGAAAGGACTTGAATTGATAAGCGACAGCCCCTCCTCAAAGGACTTGACCCTTTTGACGCAAAGAACAGGGCCGAATATTTCAAATGTGCCGACAGTCATTTCAGGCGTAACTTTGTCAAGGATTGTGGGTCCTAAATAAAACCCGTTTTCATAGCCCTTGACCTTCACGCCGCGCCCGTCAAGCACAAGCTGTGCGCCCTCTTTGATGCCCTTTTCAATCCAATCAATAACACTCTGCCTGTGCTGTGCCGAATAAACAGGGCCGAGGCTTGTTGACTTGTCGTATGCCGGGCCAATCTTCAGATTTGAAGCTATATTCTTAATTTTCGCCACAAGCTCGTCGGCAATCGACTCCTGCGCCACAATGACAGGGAGAGCCATGCAGCGCTCACCGGCACAGCCGTATGCCGCGTTTACAATGCCGGCGGCGGTTCTGTCTATTGCCGCATCCTCAAGTATGAGCGCGTGGTTTTTTGCCTCGCAAAGCGCCTGAACTCTTTTTCCTGCTTCGGCGGCTGTTTTGTAAACATATTTTCCGACCGCGGTGGAGCCGACAAAGGACACGCCCTTTACGGCAGTGTTTGTGAGCAGCTCCCTGTTGACGGTTCTGTCGCAGGTGATGACATTTAAAACGCCGTCCGGCAAACCCGCTTCTTTGTAAAGCTCGCAAATCCGCAAAGAGGTGAGGGGAGTGGCGCCCGCCAGCTTCAGCACAATCGTGTTGCCGCAGGCAATGCACATCGGCGCCATCCAACCCATGGGAATCATCGCGGGGAAGTTAAACGGAGCCATGCCCGCAAAAACGCCGAGAGACTCGCGGTAAGTGACAGTGTCGTATCCGCTCGAAGCGTCCATGATGGAGTTGCCCTGCATAAGAACGGGAAGATTGCAGGCGACTTCGGTGCCTTCTTTCGCCTTGAGGATGTCTCCTTTTGCCTCGTCCCAGCACTTGCCGTGTTCACGCGCGCAAATCTCCGTCAGCTCGTCCATATGCTCTATGAGAAGGTCGCGAACCTTATAAAGAATCTGGATGCGCTTTAAGACAGGCACATCTCTCCAGCCTTTGTAAGCCTTTTCCGCGTTTGAAATGACTTCACGAACCTCATCAAGAGTTATTTTCGGGCTTTTTGCTATCAGCTCGCCTGTGCTTGGGTTGAAAACCTCGTAAAAGTCCGCCGCCGCCGACTCGCGAAAAGTGTTGTTTGTGAAATATTTTACAAGCTCCATTTTTCTCTCCTTATATTCCCGCGGTATCCGCGATATATTTTCTTGCTGACTTCGCATATTTGAACGGATTGGCGACAGCCGGATCCTGCTCCGCCTCGACAAGCATCCAGCCTTCGTATCCGGCCGCGTCAAGTATATCAAACACAGGTTTAAAGTCAATCGCGCCGTCGCCCGGCACAGTAAACGCTCCGAGGCGGACACCGGCAAGGAAGCTTAACCGCTCATCCTTGACTTTTTTGATTATTTCAGGTCTGATATCCTTTAGGTGGACGTGCTTTATTCTTTTTACGTATTTTTTCAGCACCGAAATGTAATCCTCGCCGCAATAAGCAAGATGCCCCGTGTCATACAAGAGGAAAACATTTTCGCTGTCGGTTGTTTCCATCATTTTGTCTATTTCCGACTCTGTCTGAACGACTGTTCCCATGTGGTGGTGATATGTCATCGTTATGCCGTATTCACGGGCTATTTTGCCGAGTCTTGAAAGACCGTCTGAAAATTTTTTCCACTCGCCGTCGTCCATGACATATTTCTTTTCAAAAACAGGCGTTCCCACCTGCCCCTGAATGCTGTGGCTTTGCTCGGAAACTCCAATCCTTTCGGCTCCGACGGCGCGCAGAAACTCGCAGTTTTCGCGGAAATCCTTTTCGACATCCTCAAAAGAGGATGTGAGTATAAAAGATGAAAACCAGCGGTTTGCGATTTGCAGACCTCTAATTTCAAGCTTTGCCAGAAGCTCGCCGACATCTTTCGGATATTTGTTTCCGATTTCGCACCCCGAATAACCGGCAAGCGCCATCTCCGACACACATTGCTCGAAAGTGATTTCGCCTCCGAGATCCGGCATATCGTCGTTTGTCCAGCCGATTGGGGCAATTCCAAGCTTAATTTTTTTTGAATCCATCATTTACACCCCGCTGTTTATTTTTAAGAAATCAATATTTCCTCGCCCTGTTAAGGCGGGTTATTTTTTCATCAAGCGCCTCAACGCCGCGCTGTGTCCTCGGCAGCATCGAGCAGCCGACATTCCACCAGCTTTCATAGCCGCCTGTCATTGTCTTTGGCAGTGTCTTAATGTCGATAAGAACGCTTTTTGTCTGCTTAAGACTGTCGGCAAGCGCCGCCTTCAGCTCGTCCGCTGTTTTTGCCGTGTATGTGACAAAACCATATCCCTTTGCGCACATCGCATAGTCTATATTCATAAAACGCCCTTCCCTTATCGGGTCGCCGCCGTTTCTGTACCGTGTTTCCGTGCATAAGGAATCGACACCCTGCTCCATTTGAAGATTGTTTATGCAGCCGAACGAAGCGTTGTCAAAAAGAAGTATGTTGATTTTTTTGCCCTCCTGGACGGCTGTTATCATTTCGGAATGCATCATGTTGTAGCTGCCGTCGCCGACAAAAGCGTAAACCTCGCTTTGCGGGCAGGCAAGCTTCGCGCCGAAAGCGCCCGCGATTTCGTATCCCATGCAGGAGTAGCCGTATTCCATGTTATATGAGCCGACGGCGTCTGTCGTCCACATTCTTTCGAGACAGCCCGGAAGGGAACCGGACGCACCCACGACGACAGCATCGTCAGGTATGGCGCCGCGGATGATTCCTATTGCCGTTGTTTGGCATATGTCGCCTCCTGTCGCCTCCTTAAAGGCTTTCAGACTGTCGGGCATATGTGCGCTGTTTTCCGGCATAAAATCGTCGCCGCTGTATTCAAGCGCCGTCAAACGCTCCATTTCCTCCGCCCAAAGCCGCGCGGCGTCTGATATTTCAGATGTGTATGAGCTTTTATAGCCCTCAAGATGCATTTCAAGAGCCTTTATGCCCTCTGCCGCGTCGGCGACAACAGAAATGCTGTCAAGCTTTTCCGCGTGAAAGGGGCTTGCGTTGATTGAAGCTGTTTTTGCCTGTGAAAAAAGCCATTTTGACGATGTTGTAAAGTCAGAGAAACGAGTGCCTATCCCGATTATCAAATCAGCTTTTGCGGCGATTGTGTTTGCGCTCAAGTTGCCCGTGGCTCCTATGCCGCCAAGGTTGAGAGGATGGCTTGATTTTATTGTGCTTTTTCCCGCCTGCGTTTCGGCAAAAGGAATGTTGTGACTTTCGCAAAAAGCGGCAATATCGCCGCCGGCAAAGCTGTAACGCGCGCCGCCGCCGACAATTACAAGCGGTCTTTTGCTGCTTTTGATGGCTTTTGCAAGCTGCGAGACTTCATAATCGTCGGGCTTACGGCGCCTGATATAGTGAACTCTTTTCCTGAAAAAGTCCTCCGGATAGTCATAAAATTCGCCTTGAACATCTTGACAGACGGCGATAGCCGCCGCTCCCGTGTGAGCGGGGTCAGTCAGCACACGCATCGCGTTTGTCAGAGACGACATAATCATTTCGGGGCGCGTTATCCTGTCAAAAAAACGGGTCACCGCTTTAAAAGAGTCGTTTGTCGTCACCGTCGGATTATACGGCTGTTCGATCTGCTGAAGAACGGGGTCGGGCTGGCGTGTGGCGAAGCTGTCGCCCATAAACAGCAGTAGCGGGAGATTGTTTACAGTCGCCGTCGCCGCCGCCGTGACCATATTTGCAGCGCCCGGCCCGATGGACGACATGCAGGGGATTATCTTCATCCTGTCGTGCATTTTTGAGTAGGAAATTGCCGCGTGCGCCATGCCTTGCTCATTTTTGCCCTGCATCACCTTTATTGAGTGACGAGCCTGCGAAAGAGCCTCGCCGACACCGAGGACACAGCCGTGACCGAAAACCGCGTAAAACAACTCGACAAATTTACTCTCGACGAGCTTTCCGTCCTTTTCGATTGCGGCATATTGATTGTCAAGATATTTGACAATAGCTTCGCCCACAGTCAAGCGGATTGTTTTTGTGTTGTTTTCCAAAGCTTATCACACCTTTATGTTTAAATATCGAAAATCTTCCGAGCAGCTTTAGTCACTGTTTAAAAGCCATGAATACCTCGGGTCGTCTATGCGGTCTGTCCAAGGGTTGCCAGGCAAATGACGTATCATCCAGACATTATACATCGGGTATCCCGGCGCCGTCACCTGCGGGTGGTTAAGCCCGCCGGGGAAACATCCGCAGCTTCCGTCTTTAACAGTGTGGGCGACATCGCCAATAAAGCACGCGCCGAAGCCCTCGGGTCGCTCAAACTTATAATAATAGACCTCCGGCTGAGGGTGACTGTGCGGGATATAGCTCCACCAGCGCCCCTGACGCGCGTACACCTCTCCGAGAACCATATTTGAATAAGGGGCGTTATTGTAATCAAATATCGTAACGACATCACGCACGGCGGTATTCTCCCACTTGCCGTCACAGGAAACAACCTTGGCGCAGTCTTTCGGGAGATAAAGCCGCGGCTGAAAGGTCTTTTCGTTTTGTGTGCTTTGGACGATTATTTCACTGTCCGCAAGAGCGTTTACGGCGACCTTGACACCTTTCGGCACATGCAAAGCGGAAGGACCTGAGCTGAACATTCCATCCCGTTCAATTTTTTTTGTCACACCGTCATAATTGAGAACAATTTCACCCTCGACAAGGAGAATCGCCGTCTCCTCCTCGGGCAAAAAGAACAAAAGGCTTTCGCCGCCGTTCATTTTATAAACGGAAATGTTCATCATCATATCGCTGTTTATGCCGTCAATTTCTGAAAGCACTTTTTTGCCGCCGACAAACTCCGGATAAAAAAACATTGCGATTTTCCTTTCGTTTTTATATCGTTTTGTTAACCTCTCGCCACCATATCGCCGTGCTTTTCTTTGCTGTCTTTTATAAACGCCTTTACTTCTTCAACTGTCGGCATAAATAACGAGCAGCCGTGCGCGGCGACAAGCATGGAGGCGGAGGCGCTGCCCATCTCAAGGCAATCCATAATATCCCATCCCTCCAGCAGCCCGTATATGAACGACGAGCCGTAACCGTCGCCGCCGCCGAAGGACTTTAACGCCGTGACGGGGAAAGGCTTTATAGAATAGCTGCCGTCTTTTGTGTATGCCGTGGAGCCTTGCTTGCCGTGCTTTATTATGACAATCTTATTCCCTTTTGAAAGCCAATAATCAGCCGTTTTCCTGTCGTCGCGCCCCTTTTCGGTTATTGATTCGGCAAGATTAAACTCCTCGCGCGAACCCATTACCATGTCGCTGTTTTCAGCGACGATTGAGTAATAAACAGCCGTTTCATCGCTGCCTTTCCAGTTGTAGGGGCGATAATCTATGTCAAAAATAATCCTTGTGCCAACCTTTTTGGCAAGCTGCACAGCTTTCAGGCACGCCTCCCTTGAAGGACTTTGCGAAAGCGCAGTTCCGCTTATCAATATCGCTTTTGCCGAAGCTATGTATTGTTCGCTCACATCGTCGGTAGACAGTGTCAAATCGGCTATCCCGTCACGATACATCAGGATGCTGCTCTCTGTCGGAGACAAAATCTCCGTGAAAGTCAGACCTATTTTTTCGCCGTTTTCGGCGCGTGTGATATGCGAGGTGTCTACGCCCTCATTCTTGAAAAAGTCTGTGACATAATCGCCGAAACGATCGTCTGAAACCTTGCCGATAAATCCGGCGGCTTTGCCGAGACGGGCAAGCCCGACAGCAATGTTGGCGGGCGAACCCCCGACATACTTTTTGAATGTGTCGCTTTCGGCAAGAGTTTTGAAGTAATCGACAGGGTTAAAATCAATGGCGACTCTGCCGACGCAAATCACGTCAATTCGTCTGTTTTTGTCAAAATCAAGATAATTCATAAAGAGTCCTTTCATACAGTCTTTCCGCAGCTTTATAATTCCGCAATTATGCAACATAAGCACTGTGCGGCATTTATCGGAAAGCTCGGAAGTTTTTCACGGAAAGGTTCGGAAGCTATTCAACGACAACGCCGCGTTCTTTCCTGGCCGCCGCAAGTCCCACCGTAACCTTTTCACGTTTTTCACCTACAAGATCGTAAAAGAAAATTGGTATCGAGCAAAGGAGCATGCTCACGCCCGGAACAATCGACACAAGCGAAAACATCGCAAAACGCTGACCCACGGCAATCTCTGTCGCGGCGACAATAACTTCGCTGCTCAGCATTTTGCTCGGGTCAAGTCCTATCAGCATATACATAAGAATAATGCCTGTCGTCGCGAGCGCGTTGTCAAGCTTGTTTACAAACGATTGGCAGGCGGAGCCGAGGGCGGTATCACGAAAGCCCGTTTTCCACTCCATGTAATCAAGGCTGTCTCCTATCATTGCGTATGAAGCGATATTAAGAACGCCTATCGGTATGCTTGAAATCAGTATAAACGGAATGCACGCGTAAAGGCTCACGTACCAGCCGACAAGCGTCGTGACAATGCTTGCGGCAAAGCCGGCAATGCATGTAAAAATCACAATCTGCTTGTAATTGAACCTTTTTGTAAAAATGGGCATACAGAGCATCGCTCCGAATGATCCGACAGCCGCGCATATTAAAAATATTGTGTTGACAGAGGCAATGCTTTTTTCAATGTTGGCAAGTCTCATTTCAATGGGCATATCGGACGTAAGCTTTGGGCCTATATAAAATGAATAACGAGCGACATGGAGAGACGCGGCCTGAATCATATATCTCCCGCTGCTTAAAACTCCCGATATGACGACGAGCATAAGAGGACGGCATGAAAAAATCCTGCCAATCCTTGATTTTTCGCCGGGAACTCTTTTTTTGGCGGGGATAACAACTCTTTCTTTAATGTGGAAGTAAGAGTTTACAAAGAGAATTATGCCGATGACCGACGAAACAACAGCAATGCAAATATATTTCAGCTTGTTCATTTCGATGGGGTTTGCGTTTGCCGCGACCTTCGGAAGAACAAAGCCGAGTATAAAGAAAAGAAGCATCGGCAAGGCCGAGCCTATGCCGTTGAGCGTCCTGCTTGTCGAGATAAGAGATGAGCGCTCGTCCGGGTTCGGCGTCATGGCATTTGGCAGGCTCCAAAAGGGGACGTCGCTGACTGTGTAAATCATCCCCCACAAAACATAAACCGCGGCGGCGTATATCATCAGGTTTGTCCTGCTGATGTCGGGGTAATAAAACATCAGAAATGTCAGCACGCCGATGGGAATCGCCGTAAAAATTATGTACGGCTTCATTTTGCCCCATTTTGTGGTTTTAGAGTCGACAATCATGCCCATCATAGGGTCGTTAACGGCGTCCCAGATTCTCGCGAAAAGCATAAGCAAAAGGACAAAAAGAAGCGGAAGCTGGAGGACATTGGTGTAAAAGTCGCTGACATATGACGACATTGTGGAATAAATCATGCCCTGCCCCAGCGCACCGAAAGAATAAAGCCAATACTCCTTTTTTGGAATGTATCTGTTTACGGGAGGAAGCTTTTTAGCTGTTTTTGTTTTCACAAGTTACGCTCCGTTCTTTATATTTTATTAACACTTGCCTTTACATTATGTGCGTCAAGGTCAAAGCTGACAAAATCTTCTCCGGCATGTCCGTATGACAGGCTTTCCGCCAGCAGCTCGGAGCAGATGAATGACATATTAGCGTCGATGATGCTTTTTATCCTGTCGTCGCAGTCGATTGAAACGGATATGTGATCCGTCACGCTGAAACCGAGTGTTTTGCGGAGATTTTGAAGCTTTGAGACAATCTCGCGCACATAGCCCCTTTCGAGCAAATCCTCGTCAATGACTGTGTTCAGCGCGACAGTTATGCCGAAATTACTTTCGACGACATATCCCTCGCACGCCTTTTCAGTCACAAGGAGGTCGTCGGCCGTAAACTCCACCTCGATGCCGCCGATGACGTCTTTATAAACGCCGTCCGCCGCGATAGCTTCCATAATCCTTGTGTTGATATCCTCGTTGAAATAGGAGCGAATGGCATTCAGCGCCTTGCCGTATTTCGGACCGAGAGTTTTAAGCTGCGGCTTAATCTCATAGCGCACAAGCGATGAAATATCACAGCCTGTCCGAACCTCGTCGACATTAAGCTCCTCCGCTATCGTCCGCAGCTCCTCGTCGCCCAAGGTGACGCCGTCGTCCTCAAAGCTCACGATACAATGCCCTAAAGGCTGACGGATGCGGATTTTAACAATTTCGCGCAGCTTTCGTCCAATTTCCACAACCTTGTAAGAAATGTCCATCTGCTCCTCAAGGCGGAGATTTTCCCACGAGGGATTGTATTCGGGATAATCGACAAGATGAACGCTTTCCGGGACATCCGCAAAATACCTTACGACAAGGTTGTGGTAAACTATTTCCGTAACAAAAGGAATTATCGGCGCTGAAAGCCTTGTCAAGATATCAAGGACAGTGTAGAGGGTCATGTAAGCCGCGATTTTGTCGTCGCTCATCTCGGCGTTGAAAAAGCGGCGGCGGTTACGCCGTATATACCAATTGGAAAGCTCGTCGATAAATACGTTGATTGCCCTTGTCGCCTCAAAAATATGGTAAGCGTCAAGCTCCGCCGTCACCTTTTTCACAAGCGAATTTACTCTGCTTAATATCCAGTTGTCAATAGAGCGAAGACTGCACAGCTCAAGCGAATATTCGGCGGGATTAAACCCGTCTATTTCGCTGTAAAGCTCAAAGAAATAGACAGACGCCCAAAACGTGCCGATAAATTTATTTTGAAACTGCGAAAGGGTTGTTTTGCTGAAGCTTGTGGAGACCCAAGGCGAATTAGCTATGCAAAAATAAAGCCTTGTCGCGTCGGCTCCGAACATATCAAGGACTTCCCACGGGTCAACGACATTTCCGATATGCTTAGACATTTTAATCCCGTTTTCATCGTTTACAAGACCGAGCGCAATGCAGTTCTTGTACGGTGAAACGCCGAAAATGGCAGTTGAAAGGGCCTGAAGCGCGTAAAACCAGCCCCTTGACTGATCGCTTCCCTCGCTTATGAAATCGGCCGGAAATTGCTGCTCAAAAACCTCCTTGTTTTCAAACGGATAGTGGTGCTGAGCATAAGGCATTGCGCCGCTGTCAATCCAGCAATCGCACACTTCGGGGGTGCGAAGCATCGCGCCGCCGCACTTTTCACATGGGAATTGCAGCTCGTCCACCTGCGGCTTGTGCAGGTCAATGTCCGCCGCGGCGCCCGTCAATTCGCAAAGCTCCTTGACGCTGCCGATTACATGAGTGTAACCGCAGTCCTCGCAAACCCAGAACGGCAGGGGAGTGCCCCAATATCTGTCGCGCGAAACTGCCCAATCAATGACATTCGCGACAAAGTTGCCCATCCTGCCCTCTTTAAAGTTTTCGGGAAACCAGTTGACGCTGCGGTTGTTCGCGACAAGCTCGTCGCGCAGCATTGACATGGCTATAAACCATGAATCCTTTGCGTAATATATGAGCGGACTGTGGCAGCGCCAGCAGTGGGGATAGCTGTGTTCCATTTTCTTTGTTTTTAAAAGGAAGCCTGTTTCACGCAGCTCCTTTGAGATGTTGTCGTTGTATTCAAAAACGCTTTTGCCTGCATATTCGCCGCACTCATCTGTAAAGCACCCGGCAAAGTCGACAAGCTTGACACACGGCAGTCCGTATTTTTTGCCGACCTTTGAGTCGTCCTCACCGAATGCCGGAGCGATATGAACAATGCCTGTGCCGGCGTCAAGCGAAACATATTCGTCGGCTGTGACATAAAAAGCTTTTTCAGGGAATGTGCCGACGGCAAAATCAAAAAGCGGAATATATTCTTTGTTTACAAGATCTGTGCCTTTAAGCTTTTCGACTGTTTCATATTCGTCAAACAGCTCGCCTGCCAACTCGGCCGCGATGTAGAAGTATTCGCCGCCCGCCTTAATCTTTAAATAGTCAAAATCGGCATTGACACAAAGCGCTACGTTTGAAAAAAGAGTCCACGGCGTCGTCGTCCAGACTGCGAAATATGTGTTCGGCTCGTCCTTGCAGGCAAACTTCACAAAGATTGAGTCTGTTTTGATATCTTTATAGCCCTGTGCCACCTCATGTGAGCTTAAAGCCGTGGCGCAGCGCGGACAATAAGGCGAAACACGAAAGCCTTTGTAAATCAGTCCTTTTTCATCAAGCTTTTTAAAGCCCCACCAGACAGATTCGATATAGCTGTTATTGTATGTGATATAAGGGTTTTCAAAGTCGCACCAAAACCCGATGCGCTCCGACATTTCCTCCCAAAGCTCCTTATATGTCCAAACGCTTTCCCGGCATTTGTCGATAAATTTCTTTACGCCGTATGCCTCTATATCAGCCTTGCCGTTTGTGTGAATCTGCTTTTCCACCTCAAGCTCCACGGGCAGTCCGTGCGTGTCCCAGCCCGCCTTGCGCTCGACATGAAACCCCTTCATTGTTTTGTATCTTGGGATAACATCCTTTACGACTCTTGTCAGAACGTGTCCGATGTGCGGCTTGCCGTTAGCGGTCGGCGGACCGTCGTAAAAAACATAGCTTTTGGAGACATCTTTTTTAGACAATGTCTTTTCAAAAATCTTGTTTTCATTCCAAAAGTCCACCACGTTTTTCTCGCATTCAAGAAAATTGTACGTCCTGTCAATTTTGTTTAACATATATATAACCCTCCTAAATTGCTTCAACTATGAAGTGTGTCCGTTTCAAGTCACATCAGCTCTGAAATACCGCCGTTAATGCCGCTAAGCTTGGAGAGAGCCGCTTCAAGCTTTTCTTTTTCGGCGGCGACGACTTCGGCGGGAGCGCGGCTGACAAAGTTGACATTTGAAAGCTTTGTGTTGAGCCTGTCTATATCGGATTGAACCTTTTCTCTTTCGGCTTCAAGCCGCACAATTTCTTTTTCGATGTCTATGAGCTCGCTCATCGGTATGAAAATGCTGACAGAATCTGTGACGACTGTTATAAGCTTCTGCCCGCCTAGCTCAAAATCCTCGGCGCACTCAAGGTCGCTCGCAAGCCTTGAAAACATAAAGACGCAAGCTTTAAATATGTCCGGCTTATCCGTCTTTATATATATCTTTGTCTTGACGGACGGTGAAATTTTCATCTTTGAGCGAATATTTCTGATGGCTGTGATAGCCTCCGTCACCATGGTAAAGTCGCGTTCCTCACGCCTGAACTCAAAAGCTTCATCGTGTCGCGGGTATGGTTCGAGCATGAGCGGCCTGCCGCTTAAAGAAACACTTTGCCATATGCACTCCGTGATAAAAGGAATAATCGGATGAATAAGCTTTAAAAACTGCATCAGCGCATAAACAAGAATGTCAAGAACATCTTTTTTAAGCTCTTCGGAAGAAAGCCGCGGCTTTGCTATTTCGATGTACCAGTCACAGTAAGTGTCCCAGAAAAAGCTGTAAAGCTTCTGAGAAACAACTCCAAGCTCCATTTTTTCAAAGTTTTCATTGACCTCTTTTGTGACGTCGTTAAGGCGGCACAGCAGCCATTTGTCCTCAATTTTGAGCTTGTCGGGAATCCTTGAAAACTCGTAGCCGTCGGGCAGGTTCATTAAAACAAAGCGTGATGCGTTCCAAATTTTGTTGTTAAAGTTTCGGGATGATAAGATTCGCTCGTCACGGAAAAGAATGTCGTTGCCCGGCGATATGCCGTTTATAAGTGAAAAGCGAAGCGCGTCGGCTCCGTAACGCTCGACAACCTCAATGGGGTCAATTCCGTTTCCGAGGGACTTTGACATCTTTCTGCCGAGGGCGTCACGGACAAGGCCGTGGATTACGACAGTGCGGAAGGGGACGTCGCCCATATGCTTCAGCCCTGAAAACATCATGCGCACAACCCAAAAGAAAATAATGTCATATCCTGTGACGAGTGTGCTTGTCGGATAAAAATAACGCAAATCTTCAGTGTCGTCCGGATATCCGAGTGTGGAGAACGGCCATAAAGCGGAGGAAAACCAGGTGTCAAGCGTATCCTCGTCCTGATGGATGTTTGCCGAGCCGCACTTCTGACATTTTTTCGGCTCATTTTCCGCAACGGTTATATGACCGCAGTCTCGGCAGTGCCAGGCGGGAATACGATGACCCCACCACAGCTGGCGCGAAATACACCAGTCGTGAAGCTCCTCAAGCCAGTGGTTGTAAACCTTCGCAAATCTTTCGGGAATAAAGCTTGTCCTGCCGTCGGCAACAGCCTCAAGGGCGGGGGCGCAAAGGGAATCCATCTTTACAAACCACTGGTCAGATATCCTCGGCTCAATTGAGCTGCCGCAGCGATAGCAGCAGCCGACATTGTGGGTATAAGGCTCTGTCCTTATAAGCGCGCCTTCGGCATCAAGATCCTTTACGATAGCTTTTCTTGCCGCATATCTGTCAAGTCCCGCGTATTTTTTGTATTCATCAATGATTTGCGCTTCGTCCGTAAAAATGTTTACAGTCGGGAGATTGTGGCGCAAGCCGACTTCATAGTCGTTGTTGTCATGCGCAGGCGTAATTTTTACGGCGCCCGTACCGAATTCCATGTCAACATAATCGTCGGCGACTATCGGTATTTCACGGTGAACAATGGGAAGAATGACAGTCTTGCCGATGAGATTTTTGTAGCGTTTATCGTTCGGATTGACGGCAACGGCGGTGTCGCCGAGCATTGTTTCGGGGCGTGTCGTGGCAAGCTCGATATATCCGCTTGAATCGGCCAACGGGTAGCGAAGATGCCACAAAAAGCTTTCCTGCTCCTCAAAATCAACTTCCGCGTCCGATATTGTTGTTTTACAGTCGGGACACCAGTTGACAATCCTGTTGCCCCTGTAAATTATGCCCTCGTTGTAATATTTGTTAAAAACAGTGTTGACGGCACGGCTGCATCCCTCGTCAAGCGTGAAGCGAAGCCTTGACCAATCGCAGGAGCAGCCGATGAACTTTAACTGCTCTATGATTCTGCCCGCGTATTTTTCCTTCCACTCCCACGCACGCCGAAGGAAAGCCTCGCGCCCTATATCCTCTTTTGTGATGCCTTCTTCTTTCATGGCGGCGACAATTTTTGCCTCCGTGGCGATAGACGCGTGGTCTGTGCCGGGAAGCCACAGCGCCGAGTAGCCCTGCATACGCTTGCGGCGGATGATGGCGTCTTGCAGCGCGTTGTCAAGGGCGTGTCCCATGTGGAGCTGACCTGTTATATTGGGGGGCGGAATGACTATCGTGTACGGCTCTTTTTCCGGATCAATCACAGCGCGGAAACAGTCGTTTTCTGTCCAATAATCGTAAATGCCCTTTTCGATTTTCTCCGGCGCGTAAACCTTGTCAAGTTCTTTCATAAAACGGCTCCTCTTTTACTTATGTACATATAAACTCATCTTCACATTTTACCCCACTATCTGCTAAAAATCAAGTCATTTTCAGACTTGAAATGTGTTTTTAACTGTATCGGCAAGGTATTAAAGCCCGATTTTCAAAAAAAGACTGTGCCGTCACACAAAAACTGATTTTAAAAGCCTCAAATCAGCCTGTGCGCGGCACAGCTAAGCGTGCGAATATTTGTGCTTTATAAATTGGCGCGGAGCGGGCTATATCTGCCCTTAAACCTCGGAGCGGTTTATATCACCTTTGAACCCTGGCACAGGCGCCGCTTAATAAAGAGTCAACTTCTTTTTTTGAAGCCATTGACGTGTCACCGGGTGTCGTCATTGCCAAAGCACCGTGAGCGACTCCATAGTTTACGGCGGTTTGCGGACAGCCCCCCGACATCAGACCGTAAATAAAGCCCGATGCAAAGCTGTCTCCGCCTCCCACGCGGTCATAAACTTCAAGCTCCGGAAAATCAATGCCTTTATAAACCTTGCCGCCCGCGCAGCAAAGCGCGCTCCACCCATTTAATGATGCTGATTTTACTGTGCGCAGCGTGGCGGCGGCAATTTTTATGTTTGGAAATTCAGCCGAAACCTCCGCGAGCATTTCACGATAGCCGTCGATGTGCAGTTCTTTTAAGTCCGAGCAATTGCCCCTTATCTCAAAACCAAGGCAGGCTGTGAAATCTTCCTCGTTTCCGAACACGACATCAACATATTTTGCAAGCTCGCGATTCACTTCACGAGCCTTTTGGAGTCCGCCTGCATCTTTCCAAAGCGAAGGCCTGTAATTAAGGTCGTATGAGACGACGGTGCCGTGTTTTTTTGCCGCTTTTGCCGCCTTGACGGCAGTCATTGCCGACGACTCTGAAAGAGCTGAAAAAACGCCCCCGGTGTGAAACCACCGCACGCCGAGAGTGCCGAAAATATGCTCAAAATCTATGTCCTCGGGCTTCATCTGCGAGGCGGCGGACATTCCTCTGTCTGACACGCCAAGCGCGCCGCGGACGCCAAAACCCCTCTCGGTGAAGTTCAGCCCGTTCCTCACACTCCTGCCGACGCCGTCGAAAGGCAGCCAGTTTATGAACGGCGTATCAACGCCGCCCTGCAATATGAAATCCTCAATAAGCCGCCCGACATCATTGTCCGCAAGTGCCGTAATAACGGCTGTTTTCATGCCGAAGCAACGGCGAAGCCCTCTTGCGACGTTATATTCTCCGCCGCCTTCCCACGCTTGAAAGCTTCGCGCCGTCTTGATGCGGGAGTGACCGGGGTCAAGCCTTAACATAACCTCGCCAAGAGATATTTCGTCATATGCGCAGTTTTCACGTGATTTAATTTCAAGCATAACGCCACAACCTTTTTATTTTAATTCCCATAAGCAATACCTGATAATATTATACATTTTAAAAGCAATGTTTCAAGTCTTAATAGGCAATGTTTCGGGTCTTTATTCGGGTCTTTAAATGTAATTTCAGATTAAATCACAACTATTTAAATGGTAATATCGTTAAAGCTATGTACATTTGCATATTAATGATGTAAAATGATATCGGTTTTTCTCTTAAAATTGTATTGTGAAAGGAGCAAACAAGTTTGGATAAAGTCATAAGCTATAAATGCCCAAACTGCGCCGCGCCGCTTGTTTTTGACAGCAAAAAGCAGCTTATGCTTTGTGATTCGTGCAAAAACACTTTTACAACAGAGCAGATAGACAGCTTTTACGGCTCGGGCGATGACAATGCTGATAAAATTGAAATTAAATGGACAAATGAAAACAACGACGATGTGCTTGAAAATGTCACGGTATATTCCTGTCCGTCTTGCGGCGCCGAAATTGTAGCCGATGAAAACACGGCGGCGACAGAATGTCTTTACTGCGGAAATCAGGCAATTATCCCGCAAAAGCTTTCCGGCGCCAACAAGCCTGATTACATCATTCCGTTTAAGCTTGGCAAGAACGACGCGCGGAACACGCTCAAAAATTTTTATAAAAAAAAGCTGCTGATTCCGAAGCTTTTTAAGGACGAGAACAGAATAGACATGATAAAAGGTGTTTATGTGCCTTTTTGGCTGTTTGACTGCGATGTCAGCGCTGACATGCGATTTAACGCTAAGCGCACTCACGCATGGAGCGACAAGTCATACAACTATGTAAGGACAGACCACTACATTGTCGAACGCTCCGGTGAAATGTGTTTTGAAAAGATTCCCGTTGACGGCTCGTCAAAGATGCAGGATGCATATATGGACGCGATTGAGCCGTTTAATTACAATGAATTAGAGTCTTTCAGCCCGTCTTTTTTGTCCGGTTATCTTGCAGACAAATATGATGTCGGTTCGGAGGAAAGCTCTGTGAGAGCCAATGCCCGCATAGACGAAAGCGTCAGGGACGCGTTTACAAGAACTGTGACGGGTTACAGCAGCGTCACGCCGAAAAGCTGTAGTATCAAAACGACAAACGGCAAGGTGCGTTACGCTCTTTTCCCTGTCTGGATTTTGAACACAAAATACAAAGACAAAATGTACACATTCGCCCTAAACGGTCAAACGGGCAAAATGGTCGGGCGGCTTCCTGTGGACAGGTTGAAGTTTTGGGGGCTGCTGGCAGGCGTTTTCGCCGCGTTAACCGCAATAGGTCAAATTTTTGTGTTTTTAAATTGAGAAGGGAGGGTGCAGCATGAAAAAGGCGATTTCCACGGCCGCGGCAGTTGTGCTTGTTTTTCTATTGTCTGTCTGCGCGTTGGCAGTCGGTGAAGAATATATTCATGATAACGCGGGGCTTTTAAACGAATCAAATAAAGCCGGCGTCACATCATTTCTAAAGCAGCTGAACATAAATTACGGCGTAAATATGTATATCGTCACAAGAAACTCAAAAAACGAAAAAGGCAGCTTGAGCGCGCTTCAATATTCCGAAAACTTTTGCGCTGAAAACGGTTTGGAGGAAGACGGCGGCAAAGGCTTGCTTGCTGTTTTTGACGCGGGCAATCAGACAAGCTTTTTTTACGAATACGGCGGGGATATTTTTACTGATAGTTTCATCAGCAAGCTCTCCCTTACTGTAGAGAGCTTTTATCCCGAAGGCGATTTCTATATGATGTGCCGCGAGCTGGCCGCTCTGACAGACGATTATCTTTATGAGGAACTCGGATTTCAAAATCTTCCAAGGGTAGTTGACAACGCGCAGCTTCTGTCAAATTACGAGGAGGAATCTTTGCTTAAAAAGATTGGCGAAATCAGGAGCAAATATGATTTTGAAGTCGTTATAATCACCACCGACGGCATCGGAAACAAAACAATCGAGGAATACGCTGACGACACATACGATTACGGAAATTACGGCTGCGGAACAGATAAGGACGGGATGTTGTTTGTTATCAACATGGGCGAAAGAGATTATTACACATCGACTTGCGGATACGGAATAACAGCGTTTACGGATTACGGAATTGAACAGCTTCACGAAAATGTCGTGCCGCTTTTGACAGGCGGAAGCTACTTTGCGGCATTTGACGCTTATCTTGACAATGTTTCTATTTTTCTTGAGCAGGCCAAAAAAGGCAAGCCCTTCGATGTCCCCGCCAATCCGAAAAAATCAGACGGCGACGCCTTCGGCTCACATACACATAAAAAAACAGCCGACGAATACTTAAAGGCCGAGGCTGTAGTTGTCGCGATTTCACTTGCGGCGGCTGTCGGCATCGCGCTTTTTGTCAGAAGCGGGATGAACAGCGCCGTCATTAAAAGATCGGCAACCGACTATATAAAAACAGACGGCGCAAAAGCACGGAAATCAAAGGGTTCGGACTGCGGAGTTAACTTGAGAAAAAGCGCCGACATCTTTATTTACAGCACAACAACAAAAACAAAAAAAGAAACATCCTCGTCCTCCGGCGGAGGCGGCAGCAGCACACACATCGGCAGCAGCGGCAGAACTCACGGCGGCGGCGGAGGCAAGTTTTAAGTTTTGACATGTCACGCGGATTTTAAAGCGCGGACTGTCTCAAGCCTTTATCAACACATAAAATCGGCGCCGTATCGCTGCAAGACGATACGGCGCCAAAACTTTAAAATTATTTTGTCTGATTTTTTACGGCGGTGACTGTGTTTTTCATAAGCATCGCCCGCGTCATGGGACCCACGCCGCCCGGCACGGGAGTTATGTACCCCGCCACCTTTTCAACCTCGGCATAATCAACATCGCCGCAAAGCTTGCCGTCGTCGTTTTTGTTCATGCTCACGTCAATGACCACAGCGCCCTCCTTTATCATGTCGGCTGTTACAAGGTTTCTCATGCCTGCGGCGCTCACAAGAATGTCCGCCTTTTTTGTTATTTCGGCAAGGTTTTTTGTCCTCGAATGGCAAATAGTGACTGTGCCGTTGTCGGCAAGAAGGAGAATTGACATCGGTTTGCCGACAATGTTGCTGCGGCCGATAACGACACAGCTTTTCCCCTCTGCGGATATGCCCTCGTGACGCAGCATTTCCATTACACCGGCAGGCGTGCAGGGCAAAAAGCGGCAATCGCCTATCATGATGTGACCGACATTAACGGGGTGAAAAGCATCAACATCCTTTTCGGGATTGATTGTGTTGATAACTTCTTTTTCGTCGAGGTGCTTTGGTATGGGCGACTGGCAAAGAATGCCGTGGACATTTTTGTCGTCGTTTAACTGCTTGACAAGCCCAATCAATTCATCCTGCTTCGTTTCTGTCGGCAGGGCATATTCAAGAGAACGTATGCCCACAAGCTCGCAGTCCTTTTTTTTGTTTCTGACATAGACCTGCGAAGCCGGGTTGTCGCCGACAATTATTACAGCAAGACAAGGAGTGATTCCTTTATCTTTAAGAGCCTTGACTTCTTTCGCGACGCCCGTCAGCACCTCTGCCGCAATCTTTTTGCCGTCAATGATTTTTGCCATTAATTTCTCTCCTTAAATATCGTTAAATTATTAAAAAACTCATATAACTTTAACGGATTTTAAAAATCCTCCGTCCGACGGCACACCTTCTAATGGGTTTATTTCGCCTGAAATGATTTTTGATTTTGCGTCGCCGACAGCCGCGCTCAAGTCGTCTCCGTCTGTTCTTATTTTTGTGATGTCAACAAGACCCTCCGCCAACCCGCCATCATATGGAGTTGAGCTGAAGCTGCCTTCCGTTATATCTTTAATCATTTGCTCAAAAAAGACATCCCACTTCCAAATCACTGAAAAGACATTATATTCCTTTGCGTCAGGCGACATATCGTATCCGAATCCAAAGCAAAAAACTTTTCCCGATTCGGCGGCGACCTGCGGCAAAGCGGTTATGACGCTTTGCGCGACAGATGAGCATTTGTGTTCGCTGATGAGACGCTCCGTGAGCGTCCGCTCAAGAACAAGGTCAAGCCTCACGCCCGTTGAAGCAAATATAACAGACGATTTATCGTCCTCGGCAGCCATGCCGTTTGCGAAAGCGTTGACATAATCCTTGACATATGAGTTGTTTTCGCCGCATATAAATCCCGCTGTTTTTTCATCTGAAGCTTTTGCCGCCGCCACACCGGCAAGATAAAACGCTTCATAAATCCTGTCAGAGTAGCTTTTTAGGTTTGGCAGCTCGGCCGCGCTTTTACCGTATTGCAGGAAGAATGTGTCAGAAAGGTTTTCCGCAAGATATTCCGTCAGCTCGGCGTAAATGTCAGAGGCGGCGACAATGACGTTGCAGCCGTCGGACACCATGACCGCCGCCGCTTCCAAAGCTGTCTGTTTTTTCGCCGCGTTCCTGCTTTCTTGTGTTTCGCTTTCTTTTGTGTTCTCAACGCTTTGCTCGGTGGAAGGAACGGAAATGTTGAGCGAAAAATCTTTTTGCGCGTCGAAACTGACGTCTGAAACTGACCTTTTGACAATGAGCTGACTTTCAACGTCAAGCCCCGCTTTTTCCATTGCGGAAGTGATTCCCTTAAGCTGATAATAATAGGCGGAAGCCGCGTTTGCCGAGTCGGGGAACAAAAGCCCTATTTTAAGCTCATCGGCGGCAATCGCCCCGACAGCCGACTTTGAAGGATCTTCGTTTTTTCGCCCTTTGCAGCCGCCCATGCTCATAACAACAGCCGACATCAGCATCAACGTCAGCAGCAGTGAAACAGATTTTAAAACATATCTCATGAAAATACCTCCGATTAAAAAGTGAAAATTAAAAGACAAGATTAGTATAAACAATTTGCATGGCAAAATCAAGCGATTTTACCTTTATATAATACCTTGCATTCAGATGTTTAAAATGTTATTATTAAATGTGAGTAAATATGATTGTAAGGATTGACTTTATGCATTTTGTCCTGATTGACCTTGAGTGGAACAACACCTACGGCAGAAAAACCAAACGCTTTATTAATGAAATTATCGAGATAGGCGCGATAATGCTTGACGGGGATCTAAAAGAGATTTCACGTTATTCTTGCTTTATAAAGTCGCAAATCGGCAAAAAGCTTCGCGGCAGTGTTAAGCAGATGACACACATCACAAAAGAGGATCTTGACGGGGGCATACCCTTTACAAAGGCTTTGTCGGAGCTTCGGCGCTGGATAGGCGGGTGTGAAAACACAGTTGTAACGTGGGGCGACGGCGATATCAGGGTGATGATTGAAAATTACCGCTACCTGAACGGCCTTGAGGTGATACCTTTTCTTTCAAACTACGCAAACCTTCAAGGATATTTCCAACGTGTTATGAAAACATCGCCCGCCCGCCAGGTGGGGCTTGGGGCTGCCGCTGAAATGCTCGGAATAGACACTGGGGAATACGCCCTTCACAGGGCAATTGACGACTGTGAGCTGACGGCGGAATGCTTCAGAAAGATATATGACAAAGACCTTTTTCGCGAGCATATAATAAAGTGCGACAGTGATTTTTACGGCAAGCTGTCGTTTAAGCCTTTTATTATCAACAATATAAACAGCCCGCTTATCGACAAGTCAAAGCTTTCGCACAACTGCGAGATTTGCGGAGCGCAGGCAAAGATGTTGTCGGAATGGAAATACACAAACAGATATTTCAGGGCATTGTTTTACTGTCCAAACTGTGACAAAACAACAAAAGTCGGCGTGAGCTTTAAAAAATTATATGACGGTGTCGAAACAAAAAAATCATCTGTCGCCGTTTCCGTCGTGCCTGAGGAAGACTCCGCCGCTAAGGTAATGTGACTTTGTCAGGAGGTTTTAAGATTGAAAAAGTTGGCCATCGCTTTTTTGACATTGCTTATTTCGTTCTGCCTTATAGTCGGAGTGTCGGTTTTTATAAAAACCGGCAAAAGCGAATTGACGGGCGAGCGGCAATCCGCCGCGCCGGAAATAACATATGAGGTCGCCGACAACAACAACGAGATGCGCGCCGTGTGGATAAGCTTCACGGAGCTGTCAATGAAAGGCGCTGACGACAAATCGGAAAAGGCGTTTTCCGACAAAATAGACAATATGTTTTTAAACATATCTGAAAATCATTTTAACACGGTATTCCTTCATGTGCGTCCAAATTCAGACGCTTTTTATTATTCCGAAATTTTTCCGCACACATCCTATCTGATGGGAGAGCAGGGCAAAGACCCCGGATATGACGCGCTGAAAATTGCCTGTGACAGCGCGAAAAAGCATGGCATTGAAATTCACGCGTGGATTAATCCGTTCAGGGTGTCCGGCGACACGGATTTGACAGTCCTGTCAGAGGCAAACCCCGCCGTCGGGATTATTAACGATGAAATCAAAGAAAATGATTCGTGGGTGTGGCAGCTTGACAACGGCATTTTTTATAATCCCACTGTCCCCGAAATACACTCCATGGTGATTGACGGCATCAGGGAGATTATAAAAAACTATGATGTCGCGGGTATACATATAGACGATTACTTCTACCCGTCGGGCGACACGGACGCCGACAGCGGGCAGTACAGTGTTTATCTTGCAAAGGGCGGGAAGCTGCCGCTTGACGAATGGAGGAGGGCGTGTGTCAACTCATTTGTCAGCGCGGCATATTCCGCAATAAAAGCTGTCGACAGCAACCTTGTTTTCAGCATAAGCCCTTCCGCCGACATTGACAGGAACCACGGCGTTTATTATGCCGATGTCAAAAGCTGGTGTTCCGCCGAGGGATATTGTGACATTATCATCCCGCAGGTTTATTTCGGGTTTGAAAACGATTCATTTCCGTTTGCCGACACTGTTGAAAAATGGTGCGAGATGGCGACTTGCCAACATGTAAAGGTGATTTACGGACTGGCGGCATATAAAATCGGGCTGTCCGACAAAAACGCCGGCTCCGGCGCCGATGAGTGGCTTGACGGCGGCGACATTATTTCAAACCAGGTGCGAAATGTCAGGCAGCTAAAAAGGTACGACGGATTCTCCCTGTTCTCATATTCATACGCATGGGGAGACAACGTAAGCGACGCCGCGGCGGCGGAAATGGAAGCATTGCGTAAAATTATAGAATAGTTACAAAACTGTAACATATCTGCTAAAATGTGTGCTATAATTTCATCAGACATCAAAAGAAACGCGCTTAGGGGAAAGATATGGACAAGCTGTCAAAAAAATTATTAATATCACTTTCTGCTGTGATGCTTACTGTTTCATGTGTTATCGGAGGGCTGTTTGCAAGCGGCAATTTTGATTCGTTTATCAGCGCTTTCGGGCGTGAAACAGAAACAGGCGCGGCGGAGGAATCGACCGATGTGTTCATCGAAAAGTCACAGCGCCCCGAGACTCTCCGCGGCACAAGGATAAACATTAAGACAGACCTTGCCGACGGACTGCAAGAGACCGCCGAAAGACTTATCGACAGCATTGCCGAGTCGGGCTTTAACTCTCTGATGTTCGCAAACAAAAACGAGGATTATTTTTTTAACACCGAAAACATAACAAGCGTCTCCGACACGCTTGCGCGCTCCGTTGCTTACGCCAAGAGCAAGGGACTTTACACAGCCATGTTTGTTGAAATGCCTGCCGCCGATGGCGCGGTTGGCTTGGACGGCATTAAAAATATTGTTTCAGTCATTCCTGTCGACGCGTTAATTTTGTCAGATGTTTACGAAGCCTGCAAATCATGGACGGACGTTTCTGATTTTGCCGGCATTTTTTCTGAATTTAAGACATATTTGTCGGATAAAACCTCCGTAGGGGAGCTTGTTTTTGAGTGCCCGTTCGAGATTATCAAGTCAGACGATGACAACAGCTTTTTTAAAGCAATGTCAAGTCTCATGGAAAACAATGCCGCGGACGCCGTCTATGTCGAGCCGACGCCAAAGGACGCCGATGACAAGGAGTCTTTTGAAATTTGTCTTTCCGATTGGCTCGAATACACAAAGGCGTCAGGCGGAGATCTGATTGTTTCGCAAAACAGTTCCCTCATAAACAGCAAGGCGGAGGGCTTTGAGCGAATTGAAAATGTCCTGTCACATCTTGCGGCGGCAGACAAGGCAGGGGACGGCCGCCCCGTTTCAACAGTCACTTGCGCATTTACCGATTTTTCCGCGGATGAGCAGTCGCTCGATATAATCAAAAGCTGCATTGACGGCAGCGTTTTCCCCGCCGGTTACTTAAAAACCTTCAAGATATCAAATCACAAGAAAACAAGCATCACGACAAGCGAGTCTAAAATTTCGTTCACAGGCGAATGCAATCAGCTTTACCCGCTCAAATGCAACAACGAACAAGTTGATGTTACGGAGGATGGCGACTTTTCAATAGAGCTTCCGCTGAATATCGGAAAGAATGTTATCGTTTTTGAGCACAGGGGACAAAAATATCAATATACTGTAACATACGCAATAAAAATCATCAAAAGCATCTCTCCTTCGGGCTCGCTCAAAACCCCCGGCGGCAGCGTGCTTGAGATACGCGTGACAGCACACAAAAACGCCTCTGTTTACGCAACGCTCGGCAGCTCGAAAATAACGCTTCAAAGCAGCGGCGCTCTTATCTCCGGAAACGAGGATGAGTCAATGGACACAAACTCCGATTACGTCACATTTACCGGGAAATACAGCCTTCCGGCAGGCAAAGAAAAAAGCGTCAGCCTTGGCACTTTAAAGGCTTACGCAAGCTATAAAGGCATATCCGATTCTGCGACGGGCGCCTCCGTGACAATCACCGCGGATCAGACGATTGCCAATCTTTCTGTAATAACATACACTCCGCCCGCCACAACGACAGAAAAGCCGACGACGGCGACAACAATAAAGGTTTCCGAAACAGAGCCGCTGACAGACGAAGACGGCTCGGAAATACAGCCGTCGGAGGACGACACCTCCCAGACAGACATGACGACGGAAACGCCAAGCTCCGAAACAACACCTCCCGAAAATTTGCCCGCTCTTTATACTCCATACAAATACAATGGAATAAGCGGCACATACCGTATGTGTGTTGTCAACACCGATTATGCCGAAACAATGCCGCTTTCGCCGCTTAACGACCTATCCAACCCTTTGACAACACCGCTGCTTGCCGGTACATTTGAATTTATCACAGGCGAGTCAAGCTTTGATACATATACTTATTACAACTTAGGCTCCGGACGGAGGGTTTACAGGAAAGACGTAACAGTAATCGAAAGCGCTTACGCACTGCCTGCAAACAGCCTCACAGCCGTGGGCTCCGGCACTTCGGCAGGACAAACATACATAAATTTACACCCTTCCTGGAAAGTTCCGTTCAACGTCGTGCTTAAAGGGCAAAAATATATAAACGACCCAAAGAACAGCAGAGAATACGCGGTCACCTCACTCGGTGCGTCAAGCCTTGACATCACTTTTTATCACACCGTCAATGCTAACGGCTCTATAAATGTCAACGGCAGCAATGTAATCAAAAGCTGCGAATGGGTAAAAAATTCAACCAGTCAGACAACCACCTTGAGGCTTTATCTTAAAAGCGCGTCAAGGTTTTACGGATATTCTGTCAAATATAACAGCAGCGGCACATTGATTGTTTCCATTAAAGAGGGAAAAGGCTCCTCTGTGTCCGGTCACACCATAATGCTTGATCCCGGTCATGGCGGCAGTGACGCGGGCGCGCCGTGCGCGGCGAATTCAAGCTTGTTTAATGAAGCGAAAATAAATCTCCAGCTTGCCGAAAGGATAAGGTCAAAGCTTCAAGCTTTGGGCGCTACCGTTTTGATGACAAGGACGTCGAACACCGACTTGACACTTGTTCAAAGAAAGGCAATGGCAAGAAAAAATAACCCTGATATTTTCTTGAGCATACATTGCGACGCGTCCGCGTCAAGCAGCGCATACGGCACGACAGCATATTATTACAAGCCTTATTCATACCTTCTGGCAAAAAACATCCATACAAACCTTGTTTCAACATACAAAAACACAATTTATAAACAAAACCTTGCCACGATAGACAGGGGGACTGTTTTTTATCCCTTCAGCGTGACAAGGATAGAGGAGTGTCCCTCCGTTCTCATCGAATACGGCTATGTCTCAAATGTTTCTGAATGTAAGATTTTGGAGGATCCGTCTCATCAAGACAGCCTTGCGGCCGCCACTGTCAACGGTATCGCCGGATACTTTTCCGAAAGCTGATATAAACCCAAGCTTTTTGCCGATATACAGGCTTATGCCTATCGCGGGAATGCACAAAAAGAACCATATCACGCTGAAAAGAGGGCAAACCTGACCAAGGAGATTAAACGGCTTGTCAGAATAATCCCAAACATCCATTTTAAGCCACAGGTTGACAACGCACCCCACGGCAAATTCTATAGCGGTTATAACGGCGCTTCCGGCGGCACACCTTAACAACAGGCTTGTGCCGCTCATTCTTTTATTAAATGAATATATAATCAAAAAGACCGCTCCGCCCGTCAATGTCATTGTCCAGTGCGTATAACCCCTGAAAACAATCTCTATAAGGCTGTAAAGCACGGCGCCGAATACAAACATATAAATTGACGCATAAAACTTTTTCACATTATCACCGTTTAATATTCTGCGTCATATGTCAGGAAATATAGCGCCTAAATGACAGGAATTTTCTTCATTGCCCTTTTATTGCCTGTTTTGCCTGGCGTAAAGCTTGCGGCAAAGAAAGTGAAAAGACCCTGAAACCGTTGTGAATCAACGCTTTCAAGGCCTTCTTCGTGCAGTCTGCCGACTGCATGGTTGGTCGGAGTGTCGAGATTCGAACTCGAGGTCTCTTGGTCCCGAACCAAGCGCGATACCAAGCTTCGCCACACCCCGTCTTGCCGACTTGAAGTATTATATAACAATCGCGCAAAAAAATCAACAACATTTTTGAACTTTGCTTATGTTCTTTTAGAGAAACCCCCTTAATTCCCACAATGAAATATGATTGAATTAAGGTTGACATAACGTTTTGAGTTTAGTAAAATATGTAATTGTCTGCAAGTCTGCTTGGTCCGCGTGGTCAGCGGATTAAAACATAATTCAAGCTGTCCTCAATTAACTGCCGGCGGTGAAATGATGCTCGGAATAAATATTGGAATAGACCTCGGAACGTCGTCCGTAATTATTTATGTTGACGGCAAGGGCATTGTTTTGTCCGAGGACTCCGTTACGGCTATCGAGCCGAAAAGCGGCAGGATGATATCTGTGGGCGCAAAAGCATATAAAATGATTGGAAGAAATCCCGACTCCGTGGCAGTCACAAGACCCATGAGATACGGAGTTATTTCCGACTTTACGGCAACACAGTCAATGCTCCGCTATTACCTGCAAAAAATATGTGGAAACAGAATTTTTAAACCCAACATTGTCATCTGTATGCCGTCGACTGTAACGAGCCTTGAAAGGCGCACCTTGCTTGAGCTTGCCACCTCGTCGGGCGCCGGGAGGGCGTGCCTTGTCGAGGAACCCTTGGCGGCCGCGTTCGGCGCCGGAGTCGCGTTTAACAAGCCGAAAGGCGTCATGATTGTCGACATTGGCGGCGGCACAACGGACATAGCTGTCATAACCATGGGGTGCATATCCGTTTCAAAAAGCATTCGCATAGCGGGCAGCGCCTTTGACGATGACATTATAAGATATATCAGGCGTGAGCGGAATATGATAATCGGAGAAGTTACAGCGGAAGAAATCAAGAAAAAGATCGGCTGCGCATATATGCGTGACGCGGAAATTGCCGTACAGGTAAAGGGGAAAAATTATTTCACGGGTATGCCGAGTTATTTTGAGGTTTCGACGACCGAGGTTTTCCTTGCCATCAGAGAGCATCTTGAACAAATAGCCGAAAGCGTCCGAGAGGTGCTTGAAATCACTCCTCCGGAGCTTTCGGCGGATATATCGGAAACGGGCATTATTTTGACAGGCGGCGGATCAGCTTTGCACGGCATGGATAAACTGATAAGCAAAAAAACGGGAGTACGGGCTGTCGTCGCCGACGACCCTGTTAACTGTGTCGCAAGAGGAATCGGCTGCGCCCTGAAGCATATGGATATCCTTGAGGAAAACGGCTATCTATTTAAAACGCGCGAAGATATTAATGTAAGCCCCGGTCAAGAAAGCATCCTGCTGTAAAACAATTAACATTTTCAGATATTTATCATGTCGCCCTGTCAAAAATTTTGATTACATCACAGACACACTGCTTGAAAGGGCGGTGTTTTGCTTTTTGTTTTCACGCGGCGTTCAAGGATTGATTCCCGCCTGCGCCGGATATTGCCTTATCATATCTTCCACTTCATCAAGACGCGGCAGCGACGGCACAGCGCCGAAACGGGTGACGGCTATTCCTGCGACGACAGTGGCGTATCTCATCGCGTTTTCCATTGTCATTCCGTCGCTGACTGCCTTGCACAGACCCGCCATATATGAGTCTCCGGCAGCTGTGGTGTCGACGACTTTTCCCGCCTTATCAAAAACAGGGCACAAAATAAAGTCTTTGCCGTCAAAGCAAATTGAACCGTTTTTACCGAGCTTTATGAGGGCATATTTAACTCCGCATTCATGCAGGGCACGGCACGCTTCGCGTGCGCTTTTTTCGTCCGTGATGTGAATCCCGGTGAGCGCCTCCGCCTCGCTTTCGTTGGGGCTTAAGACATATACGCCTTTAAACATTGACAGGCGAACGTCGGGCTTGACGGGCGCGGTGTCGATAATGACCGGCACATCCCTTGAGCGTGCTTCGTATATCAGGCGTTCGACGGATGAAACAGGGATTTCAAGCTCGGAGCAAAGCATCGAAACCTCGTCGAGCCTGCTTGTGAAAGATGATATTTTCTCGTCTTTGAAGCTGTCGTTTGCACCCGCAAAAACAGCGATTCTGTTTGAACCGTCCTTTTCAAGGAATATATAAGCCGTGCCGCTTCCGCTGCCTTTGACTGTTGATATTTCCGACTCGTCCAGCCCCTCCGAGCGGTAAAGGTCGGCAAGGGCGGCGCCTGTTAAATCGTCGCCGAGACAGCATGAAAAGACAGGATTCGCGCCGAGGCGGGCAAGGGCGACAGCTCTGTTTGCCCCTTTTCCTCCCGGTATTAAGCTTTGTGAGCCGACAGCGATTGTTTCACCGGGGCGCGGCGCTCTTTCAATCGACAGCACGACATCCATGTTTGCGCTGCCTGTCACCCAAATACGTTTAGCTTTCATAAAATCACCTTCGGGAATTGAGAACAACATCAAATATCCCGGCGCACTGGATTGTGTCCTTTGCGGGGACGACGCTGCTTTCGGTCTTGCCGTCAATAATGCAGTTTACAAAATCGTTTATTTCAAATTGAAAACCGTTTTCATAGGGAAATAAATAGCTTTGAGGTTCTTCGCCGTATCTGCAAAATATCAGCTTTTCGCCGCCTATAAAGGAAGGAATCGAAATGCAGCCCTCACTCCCGGCGATAAGGAGATTGTTTGGCGGGGAAGCGGACAAAGTGGCAAGTATGGTCGCCGTGAAGTCCTCGTAATCAAGGGATATCCTGTTTACCAAATCGGCTCCCGCGCTGTTGTAAAAAGCTTTGCCCGACGTGTGCATTATATCTCCGCCAAGAAGGTATGTGAGCGCCTCTATGGCATAAACAGAAATGTCAAAAGCGACTCCGCCGCCAAGCTCGGGATTGATTAGACGGTGTGCGGAATCAACCTCCGCTTTAAATCCGGCGACGGCGTCGGCAAGGACGATCTTCCCGACGGCGCCTTGTGATATCAGCTCTTTTGTCTTGTTCAGCGTGCCAAGGTGCCTTATCCACATGCCCTCAACAAGGAGCAGGCTCTTTTTCGCGGCAAGCGCAAAAAGCTCTTGTGCGTCGCGGCGGCAGACACACATGCTTTTTTCGCACAGGACATTTTTGCCGTTTTGCAGGCACTGCTTTATGTTTTCAAAATGAAAGTTGTGAGTTGTCGAAATGTATACGGCGTCGACATCTGCTTTTTTAAGCATTTCTTCATAGCTGCCGTAATGCTCGGGGATGCCGAAGCGGTCAGCAAGGGATTTTGCCCTTTCGGCGCTCTTGGACGCCACCGCCGTGACCTCGGCGCGGTCGGCAAGCCGCACCGCCTCACAAAACTTTGAGGATATGCGTCCCGGTCCCATAACGGCAAATTTTATCTTTATTTTCGGCACGCTCCTTTTAAAAGTTTAACGGCTGTCTAAAAAGTTTTTAATGTTGTCCTCATTGATTGCATTAATGAAAAAGGAGGTTGTCTCTTTAACTCGCGAACACGTTAAAATGTCCCAATCCTGCTCAGGCGCGTAACGTATACGGTAATCAAGCATGGGAAGAAGCTTTTTGCTCCTTGCCTTAAAGTCGTCGTAATCGCACAGGCTCTCCTGCGTCCATCCGCGTTCGGCGACGGCAAGAAAGCGCGGAAAACACATGTATGACATCTTGTCAAGACTGCGGATATGCTCTGTCCATACAGGCGCCTCAACACCGACAACAGAAGTCTCTCCCACATGATCAAGTCCCTTGAGAACGGGGTTGTAGCCATAAACCTTTTTAAGCGGGGTCATGCCGTAGGGATAGTCCATGTAATAATGATAAAAATCAGAGACAATGAGCTTGCCGCCGGAGTTGGCTCGTTTGACTGATTTTTTTGCTTTATCCATCCAAAATTGGACGGTTATGGAGTCGTCAAGATTTTCACCGTTAAGGCTGTCGTTCCAAGAAATGACCTTTTTACCCTTTTGCCTTAGAAATTCGGCGACCGTGTTTGCAAACGCGCCGTGCAGCTCCTCCTCGTCATTTAAGCCGAGCGCTGACTTGAGGGATTGGCACTTAGGGCAGCTTTTCCAGCGCTTTTTAGGCGCCTCGTCGCCGCCGATATGAAAATATTCACCGTCGAAAACGCCGCAAAGCGAATCGATTATCTGAAAAACAATCTTATATGTTTTGTCGTTTCCGGCGCACAGTATGTCATTGAAAATGCCGCCGGTGGTCTTGAGACCAATAGGCCTGCCGTCGCATGACAGCTCGGGAAAGGCGGCGATCAGCGAAGCGGCATGACCGGGCATGTCAATTTCCGGAATAACCTCAATGCGCCTTTCACGGCAATATTTTACAATGTCTTTCATCTCATCGACAGTGTAAAAACCGCCGTGAGGGGACGGGTCGCAAACACTTCCGAAATGGGAGCTGCCGCGCACGGAAGCCTTTTTGCACAGATCGGGAAGCTCCGGAATCTCCGCCCTCCAGCCCTGGTCGTTTGTCAAATGCCAATGAAAGAAGTTAAACTTAAATTTTGAAGCCGCGTCGATCATCACCTTAAGCTCGTCGACAGGAAGGAAGTGGCGCGAACAATCAATCATAAATCCCCTGAACGGGAAACGCGGATGATCCTCAACAGTTACGGACGGGAGAAAGCTGCCGCTCGAAAACTTTATCTGCTCAAGTGTTTTGAGCGCGTTAAAAAATCCGTCGTCGTCTGAAGACGCCGCTGTGACGCCGTCAGGGCTGATTGTTAATCTGTAACCCTGCGGGAAAATTGTCTTGTCGTCGGCACGCGTGACAAGCCCTTTGAAATCGCGGCCGCCAAGGCGCAATATGCCCGGACTTAATGTGACAGAACAAGGCTTTGGAACAATGTTGAGCATCAGCAACACACCCCGTTATTTTCTTTTTATTTCAAACGTAAAAGTGTATTTCTTGCAGGGATGGAGCTTGTACGGCTCGTGAAGAACTGCCGCGCCGGGAAAATCGCCGCCGACGCCGCGCATAAAACCGTCGATATTAAGCGTGAGAAAGTTGTCTTTCACAAGTTCGTGGATATGCTCCGCTTTATCAAGCTTTTCTTCTGAAAATTCATGTATCCCGAAGTTAAGAGGTGCGTGACCCTCCACGGAAAAGCCTTTGCCGTCTTTGTTTGTAATCTCAAAGCGGCGGACATCCGTGCGGTTGCCGTTTTCCTGCGGGCGCATATACATATGACCCATTTCAGACGCGGCGGCAGAATGAACGGCAATTTTTTGACCTGTTTTTCTGTCTATATATGACTCGTGGGGTCCTCTGCCGTACCACTTGACATTATTAAATTCCGACGGGACGCGCATCTTTAATCCAATCCTCAGCATTGGAAAGAATCTGCCCTTTGCGCTGTGAGTAACAGTTATTGAGCCGTCAGCCGAAAGTGAAAAATATGTCGTGACACCTCTTGTGTATGGAGATTTCCAATGGGCTGTGATTGTTTTTTGTTTTTTATTTGACGACAGTTTTAAGCTTTTAAGCCTCATGCGTTTATTGGCGGTGCGCCAACGGTAAAGCAGGTTGAGCCACTTATATTTTGGAGCAAAATTAAACAGCCCGATATCGTTGTCTGTGAGAGGACGATAAAAGTTCGGAAGCAGGGGAGAGGCGCCCTCAAGTATTTGCCCGTCTCCAAAATCAAGTGAGATAAGATTCTTTTTGTTAAATACTATGGTGGTGTCAGCCGCCTTGACTGTCGTGGTTCCGGAGCTTTTTTTAACAGAAATCTTTCCGGACGGGACAGACGGAATCGGTTTGACGTCGCTCATGATAAACTGGTTAAAACTTATTTCATCACCGGCATCATACCACGGCATGGATTTGTTGACACAAAAAGATATCGTTAAAATATATTCGCCGACACCGAACTCCTTTGTTGAAAGAGGAAGCGTGAAGCTGCAAGACGACTGCGGAGCCACGTCAGGGGCGTTTATAACACCGCTTTCGAGAAGATTTCCGTCCTGTGTGACAGACCATTTAACATCAAGATAATCAAGACTTATAAAAAAATTTTTGTTAAAAATATCGACAATCCCGTTTTTACAGTCAATATCTTTTGCACAGACATTTGAATAGCACTGTTTGACCTCATAATAGGCAGGGTGTGGGATTCTGTCGGCTGAAACAATGCCGTTCGCGCAGAAATAATAGCTTGAGGGCGTGTCGCCAAAATCCCCGCCGTAAAGCCATTGCTCTTTGCCGTCCTTGACGGCGCGTATCGACTGATCGACAAAGTCCCAAATAAAGCCGCCACATATATGGTCATATTTCTCAAAATCATCGACATATTCTTTAAAATTGCCGAGGCTGTTTTCCATGCAGTGGGCAAATTCGCAGTAAATGACGGGCTTGTATTTGTATGCGCTGCGCAAAACCGGCTTGTTGTCCGCGGCAAGAGCGTTTGCGACGTTGTCAAACAGTGTCGTCGTTATCGGCTTTTGTTCTCTAAGCTGTGCGGCAATCTTTTCAGATGGGTACATTCTGCTGATGAAATCTGATTTTGAAAGATCAAAGTCGCCCTCATAATGAACCGGCAGGTTTGTGTTAAGCCGCCGCAGCGCGTTATACATATGCTTGAAGTTCCTGCCGTCTCCGGCTTCGTTGCCAAGCGACCAGATGCAGACGCAGGCATGGCTCCTGTCGCGGACTACCATCCTTTGCAGCCGGTCAATTACGGCGTCTCTCCAAACAGGGTTGCTGCCCGGAACATTTTTGCGGCGGACGCCGTGAGATTCAAGGTCGCATTCGTCCATAACATAAAATCCAAGCTCGTCGCACAGCTCATAAAAGAAAGGATGATTGGGGTAATGGCTTGTTCTTATGGCATTTATATTTGCGCGCTTCATAAGATAAAGGTCTTGATAATATCGCTCACGCGGGACATTCCAGCCGTTATCAGGGTCAAAATCATGGCGGTTTACGCCTTTTAAGATAACCTTTTGTCCGTTTATATAAAACACATTGCCGACTATTTCAACACGTTTAAATCCGACTCTTATTCTCTTTTTACAAACAAAACCCTCGGGGGACGTTAAAACAACAGTGAGATTATAAAGCTCCGGCGTTTCGGCGGACCATTTTCTCACATTTTTAATAATGTGTGACAAACCGATGTTATATTTTCCGAATATGTCGAAGCTCTCGGTATGTATTTCGTCGTCGTCGAGGAAAACCCGGCAGGTGACATTGCTGCGGACAGGCTGAGATTTGATTATGCTGACATGCAAATTAAGAACACCATCGGCATATGTGTCGGTAAGAGAAGCGTCTGCGCTGATGTCGTCAATTCTTGTTACACTCTCCGAATAAATATAAACCTCTCTGTATATGCCGGAAAGATTCCACATATCTTGATTTTCAAGGTATGTGGCGGCGCTGTAGCGCATGACCCTTAATGTTATCTGGTTTTCGCCCAGATCAAGAAAATCTGTGATGTCAAACTCCGCCGGTGTCATTGAGCCTTGGGAATATCCGACATAATTACCGTTAATATATACATAAAGGGCTGACTTAACGGCGCCGAAATGCAGGATTATTCTCCGACCTATCCACTTGTCGGGAACAGAAAATGTCCGCCGATAAATGCCGGCTTCGTTAAGCTCGTGATTTATTGACGGTATTTTGTTTTTATTTTTTGAAAGCGCGGGTGGAATAAAAGAGCATAGATAAAGAGGTTTTCCATAGCCTTTAAGCTGCCAAAGCGACGGAACTTCTATATAATCCCATGAGCTGTCGTTTAAAGCGGGGTCAAAATAAGAGGAGGGTAAGCTTGCGACGCCCATTTTCCAAAAAAATCTCCATTTGCCGTTAAGCGAAAGCTTGTACGGCGAGACGTCAAAGCAAAAATCGTCATCCTCGCCGAAAGGCAGGGCAAGATTTCTGGGGTCGAGCTTATTTTCTTTAATGACTTCGGGTCTTTCCCAGTAGTGACGCCTTTGCATATCTATCACAGCTCCAATAAATATATATTGTCAAAAATATGCTCTTAATATAGATTTTACCACATTTCACATTTAAAAGCAAACACAATTTCCCTGTTTAACGCCTGTATTAACCATTTTTAAAGCTTTAATAAAGTTGTTATAAATCTTTTTTAAAATGTCAGCTATAAACTTAAAAATCATCCGAAATCAGAAAAGATGATATTTTAATTGCGTTAAGGAAAAAGGGAATTTTATTTACAAATATACTAAACATTTTTAAAATTATGTGTTATAATGAAAAAGTTAGGAGGAGAGAGCCATGAATCAAACTCCGGTCGGCGGCGGACGCAACAGGCGCCCGAGCGGCGCGCAAGGCGGGAAAAATCGCCCGAACGCGGCGGCAAGGGGCTCGGCGGGCGCGAGCCAAAAAAGGAAGGGCAAAAGCAAGAAAAAAAGGGCGGGGGCGCTCACGGCGTTTTTGTCTGTTATACTTGTATTTTTTTTGACTGCCTGCATTGTCAGCGGGTATGTTCTCGCCAACGCCTTTTTAGAGATAAACGGAGACGTCGCCATAAATCTTGACGACACAAAAAACAACCAAAACCAAACATCCTTTATATATGCTTACGACGACGACGGCAAGGTGGTTGAATACATCAGGCTGCACGGCGAAATAAACAGAATCTGGGTCGGGCTTGAAAAAATCCCGCAAAGGCTTGTGGATGCTTTTATCGCGCTTGAGGACAAGCGGTTCTATTCGCATCAAGGCGTCGATATATTGAGGCTCGGCAGCGTCATCAGCTCATTGTCATTTAACGAAGGCGGCGCTTCGACCATAACGCAGCAGCTTATCAAAAATATCACGGGCGAAAGCGACGTAACAATCGTTCGTAAATACAATGAAATTCTTTCGGCGTTTAACCTTGAAAAAAACTATGAAAAAAAGGACATCCTTGAAGCATACCTTAACACAGTGTATCTTGACAGCGGCTGCTACGGTGTCAAGACGGCGGCTGAAAAGTATTTCGGCAAGGAGCTTAACAGCCTTACGATTGCGGAGTGCGCCGCGCTCGCGTCAATTACGAAAGCGCCGTATTATTACGACCCGCTGTACAATCCGGAAAACAATAAAGACCGCCGCAACTACTGCTTGAGGCTGATGTTGGAGCAGGAATTTATCAGTCAAAAGCAATATGACGAGGCTGTAAAGAGCGATATAATCTTCACAAACGACCCGCGCTATGTTTCGGACGAAAGCAAGGAATCAACAGCGAAAAAAGAAAAGAAAGAGGAATATCAGAGCTTTTATGTCGACTATATAATTGATTCCGTCATAAACGACCTTGTCAACAAGCTCGGATACACAAAAGCCGACGCCACAAAGATGATATATTACGGCGGGCTGAAAATATATAGCGCCGTAAACCTCAAAATTCAAGAGACCCTCGAAAAGGTTTATTCCTCACGTTCCGCCTTTCCGTATCCAAATGAGCCCGACACGAAAGAGCGCCCCGCCGTTCAGTCGTCCATGACAATAATGGACTATAAGGGCAGGGTTGTCGGGATTGTCGGTCAAGCCGGGAAAAAAGAGAGGAACAGGTGTCTGAACAGGGCATCCTCATCTCCGAGGCAGCCGGGTTCGTCCATAAAACCACTTTCCGTATATGCTCCCGGAATTGAAACTGACTCCATAACATGGTCAAGCATGATTCCAAACAGCGCCATAGCAGTCGGCGGGAAAATGTGGCCTGAAAACGTTGACGGCACCTTGGGCGACGGCGGAAAAAAGACTGTGCAGTATGCTATTAAGGTTTCGCTTAACACGACTGCCGCCCGTGTTGTCTACAACTTCCTGCCCAACGGAATCAAAACATCGCTTGATTACCTTCAAAATCGCTTTCATCTTTCCCATGTTGACCCGGTCAATGATGCGTCTCTCCCGCCTGTTGCCGTAGGCGCGATGACAAACGGCGCCACGACGGTTGAGATGGCTTCGGCTTATGCCGCTTTCGGCAACGGCGGAATGTATTACAAGCCTTATTGCTATTACGAGGTGCTTGACAGCAAGGGCGAGGTGATTTTGTCGAATAAAAATGTTGAGGGAGAGCGTGCTATATCGGCTGAAACGGCGGACATTATGTGTGAGCTGCTCCAGACTGTTCCGACGTCAAGCTACGGCACCGGCTACACCGTTCAAAATTTCCCCATTTTCTGTAAAACAGGCACCACCGACAAAGAAAAAGACAGGTGGTTTTGTGCAGGCACTCCCTATTATGTCTGCTCAATTTGGTACGGTTACGACAAGCCGAAGTCAATTAACTCGTCGCTCAACCCGTGCGGCAAGATATTTCTTGACATATTCAGCAAGATTCACAAAAACCTTGCAGTTACAAGCTTTGGAAAGAGCGGCAAGACAGTCAAAAAGCCATATTGCGCGTCAACAGGGCTTCTTGCGGGGAAAAACTGTGAAATAGGCGGTTACGGGTGGTATAAAACATCATATGTTCCGTCAACCTGTTCCTCTTGCAGCGGAAGTGTTAGTATTATTGACGATATCATAGACACGGGCTCTCGTATATTCCCGGAGCTTTGGAACTTTATTTACGGAAACAGCACAACGATAACAACGGCGACAGCGGCAGACGACCACGCCGTCTATGCCGATGAGGAAGATTAAACGGTCCTCGGAAAGGAAGCGTAAAAATGAGTATGCTAATCAAAAATGCGAGAATAATTGATCCGAGCGGCGAGCTTGACAGAACCGGAGACATCTTTATTGAAAGCGAGGAAATTTCTGAAATCGGCGAAAACCTTGAAAACAAGGCTGATAAAGTCATAGACGCCTCCGGTCTTATCGCGGCGCCGGGGCTTGTCGATATGCACGTTCACACAAGGGAGCCGGGATATACATATAAGGACGATATTTGCTCTGTCTCCGAAGCCGCCGCCGCGGGCGGTGTCACAATGATTGCGGCGATGCCAAACACAGACCCGGTTGTCGACAGCGTTGAGACGCTGGAATTTATAAGAGAAAAGGCGTTGCAAGCCTGTGTCAAGGTTCTGCCTGTCGCCTCTGTCACAAAAAACGGATGCGACAGCTCTCTCGTTGATTTCGGAGCTTTAAAAAACGCCGGTGCCGTCGCTTTTTCTAATGACGGTGTGTGCATAACTGACTCAAAAACATTTTATGACGCGCTTGAGCAGGCGTCTTGGTATAATGTCCCGCTCCTTGCCCACTGTGAGGACACAAGCCTTTCGGGCGGCGGAATTGTAAATGAAGGCATCGTTTCGGCCGCGCTCGGCGTGAAGGGCAACCCGTTCACGGCGGAAAATGTCGGCACCGCAAGAGATCTCATGATTGCGCGCTCAACAAGCGCTCAAATACACGTTTGTCATGTCAGCACATCAACCGCCGTCGACATAATAAAGTTCGCAAGAAAAAACGGCGTGAGGGTGACGGCCGAAACTTGTCCGCAGTATTTTATGCTGAACGATGAGCTGCTGCTGAATCAAGACGCCGATTACAGGTGCAATCCGCCGATACGCTCTGAAATGGATAAACGCGCCATTATCAGGGCAATAATGGACGGCACAATCGACGTAATAGCGACAGACCACGCGCCCCATTCGCCCGAAGAAAAAAGCAAGTTTTTCACGGCGCCTAACGGTGTAATCGGGCTTGAGACATCCCTTGCGGCGGGCATCACCGCGCTCGTAAACAAAGGCTATATCACGATGTTTAAATTGCTTTACATGATGTCGACTGTTCCCGCTCAAATCCTCGGAGTCAACGCAGGCAGCCTTAAGACAGGCTCGCAGGCGGACATTGTCGTTTTTAATCCGGATGAAAAATGGACCGTGGACGCCGAAAAGCTTCACGGAAGGGCAAAAAACACACCGTTTAAGGGCATGGAGCTTACGGGAAGAGTCAAATTCACAATTCGGTGCGGAAAAATTATATATGAGGATAAAAGATGATAATACTGGCGGTTGATTTCGGCGACAGCAGGACGGGAGTCGCTGTCTGCGACCCGACTGAATTTCTGGCGTCTCCCGTCGAGGTGATTCACGAACGCTACGCGCCAAAGGTGATTGAAAGGCTTTGCGCCATAGCCGACGAAAAAAAAGCCGAGCTTTTTGTCGTCGGACATCCGAAAAATATGAATGATAACGAAGGTGAAAGAGCAAAAAAGAGCGAAATGTTCGCCAAAGCCCTTGCCGAGGCATCGGAGATTGAAACAATGCTTTGGGACGAGCGGCTCACGACTGTTTCCGCCCGCAACGCTCTTAACAACTTAAATGTTCGCGGCAAAAAGCGGAAGGCTGTTATTGACAGCGTCGCCGCCGTTATGATATTGCAATCATATATAGACTACAGGAGAAACTCAAATGTGTAAAATTTATAAAAGCAGCGGGGGAAAATTCAGTTTTTTTGATTTTATTTTGTCCCTTGTTTTTGCCATTGGCTATCTTTTATGCGTTATCCCGTCCTTCAACAATATCGGCAAACTCGGTTTTCAAATCACGTCAGCGCTGTTTTTGTCGGCGTGTCTGACTATCGCCGGGTTTTTTATTAAAAACAGCTTAAAATTCCTTGGCATTGCGCTTTCGCTGTTTATGGTCTCAATCACCTCCGTCGGGATATACGCGGAGATCGTTGCACAGCTTGAACACAAAGGAGATTTTTCGAGCCGGATAGAGGCTTTTTATTACGACAAGCCGCTTGCCGTCGCACTTGTGTGGGTAAGCGCGTTTTTTATGCTGACGTTTTTTCGCCTTTTTCTGCCCGCGAATCTTTCCGATCCGATGATTAAAGAGGATTATAAAAAGTTTGTCAGGCGCTCATCAAAAGGCTTTTTGTTTTTTTACGGCTGCTTTTTGTTTTACGGTTTTTTTCTTATTCGTGCCCCGTGGAACAGCGCGGGGTTTAACCTGATTCCTTTTAATTCAATCCAATTTTATCTCACCGGTCAAGTCGGGCGTTATGAGGGCTTGATATATTTGTTCGGCAATGTTTTTTGTCTTATGCCGATAGGCTTCTATTTAAAGATTTTTAAGCCCGAAACAAAGTTTGGAAGAATCGTATGGCTGCCTGTCATGATTTCCGGATTGCTGGAAATATCGCAGCTAATCTTTAAAACAGGCGACTGCGATATAGACGACATCATTTTAAACAGCCTCGGTTTTTATATCGGCGCGTTTATTATTTTCTTGTGCGACGTCTTGATAAAACGCATAACAGGCGGCAAGGAGCAAACAATTTTTTAAAAGATGAAAGATTCACGGCGTTTGTGCATATTATTAGCGGGAGTTGATTGCATGAAGGCCGGAAAAATATTAGTTGTTTTATCAGTTTTTGTCGTTATTATTTTTGTCGCCGTCTATATCACGGGAAAAAGGAATCATGACGCACTGTCCGCAATGACAGCGCTTAACAGGCAAAATGCCGTCATTGTCATCGACGCCGGTCACGGAGGGATTGACGGCGGCGCGCTGTCAATTGACGGGACGCCCGAAAAAACAATAAACCTTTCAATTGCGCTCAAGCTTGACAAAATTATGAATTTCTTAGGTTTTTCCACAGTTCTGACGCGCGATAAAGACATATCAATTCACGACAGCTCCGCGCGCTCCACACGGCAGCAAAAGATATCAGACATACATAACCGCGTAAAGCTTGTTGAAAGCACCGAAAATTCCATCCTTGTAAGCATACATCAAAATCACTTCAGCGCGTCAAAATACAGCGGCGCGCAAGTGTTTTTTTCAAAGAACAACCCCCTTAGCAACGACCTTGCGGCTTCGATACAGCGCAGCATTGTCGAAAGCATTCAGCCTGAAAACAAGAGGGCAATCAAGGCGAGCGGCACAGAAATTTATCTTCTTTATAACACACACCGCCCGGCTGTAATGGTGGAGTGCGGTTTTTTGTCAAATTATGAGGAGTCAAAAAAGCTTAACGACCCCGTTTACCAAACTCAGATGGCATTGTCGATAATGCTCGGAATAATGGATTTTTTAAACGCACCGGAGGATGTTTAATGGCAGGCAAAATCAAATCTGTATTTATCTGCTCGAACTGCGGGCATGAAACAACAAAATGGTACGGCTGCTGTCCGTCGTGCAATGAATGGAACAGCATGACGGAGGAAATAAGAGAGCCGGCGCGGGCGCAAAGACACCCGTCCCGCGCGAATTTACCGCGCGGCAAGGCGGAGAAGCTCAACGAAATAAACGCCAACGACAGCGAAAACCGATATGTCACCGGTCTTTCGGAGTTTGACAGGGTGCTCGGCGGCGGGATTGTAAAAGGCTCGCTTGTGCTTTTGAGCGGCGACCCGGGCATTGGTAAATCGACAATCCTGTTGCAGGTTTGTCAATATCTCGGAGATCGGCTTAATGTGCTTTACATTTCCGGTGAGGAGTCCGCTCACCAGATAAAGCTAAGGGCGAACAGACTCGGCGTTACGACGGACAAGCTTTCAGTCTATTGCGAAACTGACGTGGGAATTATAGCGGAAGAAATAAGAGAGAGCAAGCTGGGACTTGTCATTATCGACTCGATTCAAACAATGAACATTTCAGAGCTTAGCTCCTCACAAGGCAGCATCACACAGGTTCGTGAATCGACAAGCTTGTTGATGCGCATTGCAAAATCCCTCAACATTCCGATCATTATAGTCGGGCATGTCAACAAGGACGGCAACATCGCCGGGCCGAAAGTCCTTGAGCATATTGTTGACGCGGTGCTTTATTTTGAAGGCGAGCGGAATATGTCTTACAGGATATTGAGGGCGATTAAAAACAGATACGGCTCTACGAACGAAATCGGCGTTTTTGAGATGCTTGAAAACGGGCTGAATCAGGTGGAAAATCCGTCCTTAATGCTCATCTCAGGGCGCCCGAAAAACACCTCAGGCACATGCGTCGCCTGCGTTATAGAGGGTTCAAGACCGATACTTGCCGAAGTGCAGGGGCTTGTGACACCGACAGGCTTCGGCAATCCGCGGAGAATGGCGACAGGCTTTGATTACAACAGAATGGCGATGCTTCTTGCCGTGCTTGAAAAAAGGGCGGGATATTATTTTGGAAATATGGACACATATGTAAATGTTATCGGCGGATTGAAGCTGGACGAGCCCGCCTCGGATCTTTCTGTCGCTTTGTCGCTTGTTTCAAGCTTGAAGGACGTCCCTGTGAGCGACGGCGCGATAGCTTTCGGCGAAATAGGGCTTGGCGGTGAAATAAGAGCGGTGACAGGCTGTGCGCAAAGGATTAATGAAGCCGCGCGCCTTGGCTTTAAAAAATGTGTCGTGCCGAAATATAACCTGCGTTCGCTTTCTGACGAGATAAAAAGAGACATAGAGATTATCGGCGTGAAAAACATCAGAGAAGCTTTTGAAGCTCTTGTCGGTTAGCTGCCGAAAAGCATGAAAAGACAACAAAATTAAAACAGGCCGCCCGAAACTTGGGGCGGCCTGTTTTTATGTTTTCAGTTGCTTGGAACATTTTTGAACCGCTGTATTTTGGCGGTCGTGTTTTTTATAAACTCCGTTTCACGTATTTTAAGTCTGATGACCCTTTTATAGGACGGCAACTTTTTGTTTATTTCCTCAATCACCTGATGGATTATTTTGAAAACATCAGAATCGGAAATATCGCACTTGCCGAGCGTTTCTCTTATCTCGTCAAAGTTGGGATAGACGTTGGCTTCGACGACCGGCTCGCCGTTTTTATCCTTGCCCTCAAGCACAAGACATTCCTCGACAAACCTGTTTTGACCGATGTGATACTCGATTTCCTCCGGATAGATGTTTTTGCCGTTTTTTGTGACGATGACGTTTTTTATCCTGCCGGTTATGAAGAACTCGCCGCGTTCGTTTGCATATCCGAGGTCGCCGGTGTGGAAAAATCCGTCCTCATCAATTACCTTTGCCGTTTCCTCCGGGTTCTTATAATATCCGAGCATCACCATCGGACCGCGCACACAAAGCTCGCCTATGCCCGTTTCCGGCTCTTTGTTTATTATTTTTACCTCAACGCTCGGAAGGGGAACGCCGATCGAATCCGTAAGGAGGAGCCTGTCGTTGTTGCAGATGACAAGCGGGGAACACTCTGTCAATCCGTAGCCGTAAATTATCTGGATTCCGAAAGCGGCAAAATCTTCAATAATCTGCGGATTCATGGCGGCGGCGCCGACTATGATAAGTCTCATCCTGCCGCCGAAAACGTCTTGTATTTCTTTGAAAAAGAGCCGCCGAAGGTCAAACCCGAACTTGCTGCCGATTTTCACAGTCTTTTTGCCAAAATTAAAAAGCTTCATGCCGTTCTTTTTCTTTTCGATTCTTTTCATAATCGTTTTATGAACCTTTTCAAGAAGAAGCGGAACGCTCACGAAAACGGTAGGACTATATTCCTTGAAATTTTTGACGACATATTTCAACCCGTCGCAGAAAGCGGCACTTCCGCCGGAATAGATGCCCATAAACATCATCACTGTGCATTCGTATGTGTGGTGCAGCGGGAGGATGGAAATACCTTTGTCTTCGGGATAAATCTTAACAACTTCCATGCAATGTTTCACGTCAGAGCAGAAGTTTCGGTGTGAAAGCATCACACCCTTTGACGTGCCGGTTGTGCCGGATGTGAAAAGCAGGGAACACATGACCTCCGGATCTATGACTGCTGATGTGAAAGAATCGTCGCCCTCGTCTAAAAGCTTTTTACCGTTGTCTTTGAAAATATCAAACGACAGCGAAAACTCGTCGTCGTCAGCCTGCTCGAAGCAGACAATCTTTGTGCCCGGCGTGATTTTGCCGCGGTTATCATAAAGCTTTTTGAAAAAGTCGTTGTCACAAAAAATCAGCTTGACGTCGGCAACCTTTAAAATCCCGTCTATTTCGTCAAAAAGAAGCTCTTTGTCAATCGGAACAATGGTGCCCGTGCCGCAAACAGTGGACAAGTAAGATAAAATCCACTTGTAGCTGTTTTGCCCGGCGACGGCTATGTTGCAGCCTTTAAACCCGGCGGAGCAAAGCATTGTGCCGACGGAATTGACGTCACGAAAAAAGTCTTTGTAGCTGACGCCGTATATATTGCCGCTGCCGCCTTTGACTTCAAACAGTGTTTTGTCGCCGTAAATTTCAACGCTTTGCATCAGCATTTCTCTAAGATCGCTGAATTCACGAACTTCATAAAACGGTTTGGTCATGATCATTTCGCCGCTCATCCCTTCACAATATGTCAAAACAACTCTTATGATTATACAACAATCGTAAAAAAACAGGTTTAGTATTAAGAATAAAGATTAAATAAACGGTCGAAAAATGTATTAAGATTTGCTTAATTTTTGATTAACCTCGAAAGATATTCTATCCATTGCGCGCCTATTTCTTCAGTTGAAAGCCGTTTTTTTAAGGAGAGGGAGCTGCGTGAAATCTTTTCTGACAAATTTTTGTCGGACAGCAGCCTGACGACGGCGGACGAAATCGCGCCGACATCGTCAACCGGCGCGAGCAGCCCGTTTTCACCGTCAACAATTAATTCCTCCGGACCCATTTTGCACCGTGTGGAAACGCAGGGCACTCCGCACGCCATCGCCTCGATAAGCGCGTTAGGCATTCCTTCGTATCTTGACGACAGGACAAAGACGGAGGAACGGCAAACACGGCTCATAACATCACGCACGGCGCCCGGCAGGCAGACAAAATCCCGCAATCCATTTTCCGCCGCCGCCGACTCAAGCCTTTCTCTTTCCTCGCCGTCGCCGTATATGACAAGCTTGTAATCGGGAAAGCTCTTGTGTATCTCCGCGAACGCCTTAATGAGTGTGTCAAAGCCTTTGCACTCCACAAGCCTGCCCGCGGCGGTGATTGTTTTTTCGCGCACAGTCGGCGGCGAAAGCTCGTAAACCGACTGATTAAAAACCGCGTTTTGAATCACCGCCGACTTTCGTCTTACGCTTTTTGGAAAAAAGCCGCGCGCGCCCTCCGTTTGAAATATATATCCGCCGCAAAGGAGTGAAGTCGCGCGGCGCAAAAGCGTCATAAACGGTGTGGCGTTGAGCATATAGGGGTTGCTGCGCTCTGTCCCCACCGACTTGATTTTTGTTAAGACTGTCGAAAACACAGCATAAGAGGACATCACATGGCTCATGCCGATGACACAGTCCGGGGAAAGCTCTTTTACTGCTTTTCTGACTGACAGCGCGCGTGAAGCAGCCGCTCTGAAGCGCGAAAGGGAAGCGCTCGGGGGAAGCTGCGGAAGGTTTAAAAAGACTATGTTAACTTCTTTGTCAAAGTCATAAAAGCTGCCGCGGCCCTGCAATGAAAAAACAGTCACCTCATGACCTTTTCGGGCAAAAAAGCCGCTCAATGAGCTTAAGGCTCTTTCTGCCCCGCCGCTGCCCTCAAGACTGATAATCAAAAACGCAAGCCTCAAAAATCAGCCCTCCTTTGAATATTTTTTTGACTGGTGTACGGCAAGCTTGTCACAGCGCTCGTTTTCGGGGTGTCCCGCATGTCCCTTTATCCAGACAATTTTGTAATTATGCTTTGACAGCTCCGTTAAAAGAGAATCCCATAAATCGGCGTTTTGCGCCGGTTTTTTATCACTTTTTATCCAGCCGTTCTTTTTCCAGCCTTCTGCCCAACCCTTTTCAATTCCGTTGGCGACATATTGGGAGTCTGTATAAATCGTCACGCTGCATTTTTCACGCAGCAGGCGGAGCGCTTCAATTACGGCTGTCAGCTCCATGCGGTTGTTAGTCGTTTCGGCATTTCCGCCGCTGACTTCTTTTTCGTGTCCCTTATATCTTAAAATGCTTGCCCAGCCGCCCGGTCCGGGATTTCCCGAACAAGAGCCGTCGCTGAAGATATCCACATTTTTCAACTCTTTCACAAATTCACCCGCTTTTAATTTTATTTGATTTTATCATTATTTTTAATCTTGTACAAGCCCTGTGCGGTTAATTTTACGCTTTCAGTCAATAATACTATAAAATTTAACTGTACGTTTAGGAGAGATTTGTTTGAAGGCAGTTGTAATGGCCGGCGGAGAGGGCAGCAGGCTGCGTCCCTTGACCTGCGACATTCCAAAACCGATGGCAAGGCTTTGCGGCAGACCGATTATGGAGTATATCCTTGACCTTTTGGCGCGTTACGGAACCACCGAAGTCGCCGTTACACTCGGATATCTTCCCAACGTAATAAAACAGCATTTTGAAAGCGGCGAGTACAAAGGGCTGAAGCTGAGGTTTGTGACAGAGGAAAAACCGCTCGGCACTGCGGGCGGTGTCAAAAACGCGGCGGCGGAATTTATCGGCGGCGAGCCGTTTTTTGTGATAAGCGGCGACGCGATGTGCGATTTTGAGCTTGACAAAGCCATGGACGCGCATAAAAGATCCGGCGCAAAACTGACGGTCTTAGGAAAAAGGGTCACAGACCCGCGTGAATACGGGCTTATCAACGCAGGGCATGACGGCGCGATCACAGGTTTTATAGAAAAACCGTCATGGGGGCAGGCGACTTCAAACCTTGCGAACACAGGCATATATATTATCGAGCCTGATTGCCTTGCGCTGATTGACGACGACGGCGCGTTTGACTTCGCAAAAGACCTTTTCCCGCGTATGCTTGACAAGAATATACCTCTTAATTGTTTTTCCGCGGAGGGGTATTGGTGTGATATCGGCGACATAAAGGCGTATATTAAATGCCAGCACGACCTTTTAAACGGAAAAATAAGATTTGGAATGAAAGCCATTGCCGACGGAATATATTTAAAAGACAACATTCCGAAAGGTAATTTCAAAATTATACCTCCCGTATATATCGGCGAACAAGCGGATATCGGCGACGGAGCGGAAATCGGCCCCGACACTGTTATTGACGACGAGTGCCTGATAGGTTCGGAAGCAAAAATAAGAGGCTCCGTTCTTTTGCAAAACTCTAAGGTGATGCAAAACGCGTCGGTTAATGAGGCGTTGATTTGCGGCGGCGCGACAGTCAGAAATGACGCTTGTGTTTTTGAGGGGAGCGTCGTCGGCGCCGGCTCCGTTATCGGAACGGGAACAGTCGTTAAGCCGAGCGTGCTTATCTGGCCTCAAAAGTCAATACGAGAACATTCTGAAATCGGCACAAACGTAAAATACGGTGCAAGCGCGCGAGAGATATTCGACGACAACGGTATAGGCGGCTCCGACGGAGTTGACTTGACACCGGAAATATGCGCGGGAATCGGGTGTGCCATAGGCAGCATAAAAACCTGTAAAAAGGCGGGCATAGCCTGTGACGGGACAAACAACTCAAAGTCGATGATGCTTGCGCTCATGGCGGGTCTGATGTCGGCGGGCAGCCATGTTTGGAGCTTCGGCGAATGCTTTGAATCACAGCTGTCATTTTGCACGTCGTTTTGCGGACTCGGCATAGGGGTTTTTATTTCAGGGGGCAAAACTCCGCAAATAAAGGTTTGCGGAGAAGGCGGACTGTCAATACCTCGTTTCCTTGAGCGGGAAATTGAGTCAAGAGTTTCAAAAGGCGAGTACAACAGGTGTTCGGACGATTGTTTCAAGGATATAGCGGATATGAGCAGCATACGCATGATGTATTCGCGCGAGCTTCTTAAACAAGCTCCGTATGAGCTGCGCGGCATATGCGCGAGCGTAAAATCAGCCAACGAAAAAATCACGTCGCTGATGGACGACACACTTGATAAGCTCGGATGCATAAGGAATGATGAAATAATATTCAGAATTGACGACAGCGGCGTCACGCTTACCGCGTATACAGAAAGAAAAAACTCAATTCCATATGAAAAGCTTTTATCTGTTTGCTGCTATAATGAGCTGAGGAACGGCAGAGATATAGCCCTGCCGTTTGACGCCCCGATGATGCTTGATATGCTTGCCTCAAGCTGCGGCAGGAGGGCTTATAGGTATTTGTCAAGCCCCGCCGACAACTCTGATTCGGCTGCAAGAAGGCTCTCCGCAAAGCAGCTTTGGGTTCGCGACGCTCTGTTCATGTCGGTGCGTCTGCTCTCGATTGTTAAAGAAAGAGAAAAAACAATAGACGAGCTTTATAACGAGCTGCCGGAGTTTTATATCGCGCGGAAAACATTCGCGCTTCAATTTCCGCCGTCACGGCTTGCCGAATTTCTCGGCGAGGAAGAAACGGAAAGTCAAAACCCGCGCGAGGGTATTGTTGTAAAGCGCGAAAGGGGCAAAATAATGATAACTCCTTCCAAGAGCGGCAGGGCTGTAAATGTTATTGCCGAGGCGGAGAGCATGGAGGCGGCTGTTGAGATGTGCGACGGCTTTGAGTCTCTTATAAGCGCGGCGGAAAAAAAGAGCGGCGTCTGAAAAGTGCCGCTACATAAAACAAACGCCACAGTCGGCTCTTGAAGGGGCGCGGCGCGTATTATCCGCTTTTATGAGGGCTTTATCGCCTTTGTTAGCTTTCGCAAAAATGTTCTTAACTCCTTGATTTTGTCTTAATTGTTGTTTGCAATTTCACCTTTCGGTCTTAATTACCGTTTGGAAGTTTAACATTTGATTTCAGTCTTGACTTTTGGTTGCTGCTTGACATTGAGGGTGTTTTAAAGTAAAATATTAGAATAAGTATTACCTTGAATTAATGTGTATCGTGTACATACACTTTTTTGTTATTAAAAAATTAAGGAGAGTTAAATGACAACAAACAAAATCGAAATAATAGATGCTTCGGTGAGGACAAAAAGGAGTCAAAACATCAAACGTCAAGCCGGGTCTAACGAGTCGTCTGCCGAAGCTGTCAAAAGAACTGCCAAGCCCGCCAAAAAGAACACCGCAAGGAGAAAAGAACCTGTAAACAAAAAAACAATTAAAATAGCTTTTCTCGGCGGTCTTAACGAAGTCGGCAAGAATATGACGCTGTACGAATACGGCGGCGATATGTTTCTTGTTGACTGCGGGCTGTCGTTTCCCGACCAGGATATGCTCGGCGTCGACCTTGTCATACCGGATTTCACTTATATTGAGCAAAACAAAAGCAAAATACGCGGTGTTTTCATCACGCACGGTCACGAGGATCACATCGGAGGCATCGCATACCTTTTAAGGCTGATTAATGTCCCGATATACGGAACAAAGCTTTCAATCGGACTTCTTCGGGGAAAGCTGCGGGAGCACGGGCTTTTAAACACGGCTGATTTAATCGAAATAAAGCCGGGAGACAAGACGGCGCTCGGCGGCTTTTCGGTTGAGTGCATTCACGTCAACCATTCCATACCCGGAGCAGTCTCATTTGCCATACGCTGCGGCGGCGGGACTGTCGTTCAAACAGGCGACTTCAAAATTGACAACACACCCATAGACGGCGAGATAATCGACCTTGCAAGATTTGCCGAAATCGGCAAAGAGGGTGTGCTTTGCCTTCTGTCCGACTCAACAAACGCCGAACGCCCCGGGTTTACAGAGAGCGAGCGCAAAGTCGGCGAATCATTTGAAAATCTTTTTCACAGGGCGGGCAACAGACGCCTTATAATCGCCACCTTCGCGTCAAATATTCACCGTGTTCAACAAATTATGGATGTGGCGCAGCGCCTCGGCAGAAAAGTCGCGCTGTCCGGCAGAAGCCTTGAAAATGTCGTGTCCATAAGCGAGGAGCTGGGATATCTGCATGTCCCCGAAGGACTGCTTATAAGCATCGACATGGTAAACAGATATCCGGCTGACAAGCTTGTCATCATCACGACCGGAAGTCAGGGCGAGCCGTTATCCGCTTTGTCAAGGATGGCTTTTTCCGAGCATCGCAAGGTTGAAATATGCCCGAACGACTGTGTAATCATTTCCGCCACGCCAATCCCGGGAAACGAAAAAACTGTCGGCAAGGTTATTAACGAGCTGCTCAAGCTGGGCGCGGAAGTCATTTATGAGCAGATGTATGAAGTCCATGTGTCGGGACACGCTTGCCAGGAAGAGCTGAAAATAATCATGGGCATTGTAAAGCCCAAGTTTTTTATTCCTGTCCACGGAGAGCAAAAGCATTTGCGCAAGCATTCGGCGCTTGCTAAAAGCATCGGGATATCACCTGAAAACATCCTCATAGCCGACAACGGAAATGTTGTCGAGCTGACGGCAAGCTCTATGAGGTTTGGGGCAAACGTGCCCGCCGGCAGAGTTTTTGTTGACGGTTACGGAGTCGGCGACGTCGGCAGCATTGTGCTGAAGGACAGAAGGCATCTGGCGCAGGACGGGCTTGTTATTGTCGCCGCCGTTATCGACAGCGTCTCCGGTCACATTGTTTCAGGACCTGACATCATCACAAGAGGATTTGTTTATGAGCGGGGTTCCGAAAGCATCATCGAGGAGGCAAAGCAGGTTGTTTCCACTGTCATAACCGATATGCTTTTAGGCAGCGCTCACGACGTGCCGGCCGCCAAGTCGAAGCTGCGTGACGCCGTTTCACGCCTTATGTACGAAAAAACAAAGCGCAGTCCTATGATATTTCCCGTTATACTGGAGGTTTGAATGAGCTTTAAACGTTTCAGGACTTTTTTGGTTGTTCCGGCCTGTTTTGTGCTGTCGGCCATTCTGTTCGCAGTCATAACTTCACGTTACAACAGGATGCTGGCGATTGTCGAGCTTTGCGGGATAGCCGCGATGAGCATTGTTTATTTAGTGTGGACTTATTTTGCCCGCAAAGATTTTGTGAAGCTGGTTTTAAGCGTCGCCGCCAAGGTAGATCTCTTAAAAAACAGATCCTTGTCGTCTTTTCCCATACCTGTCGTTATCACAAACAGTGTCGGTGAAATCGAGCTTTTTAATCCGCTTTTCAGCGCCATGGCGTCGGACTCCCGCAAGCTTGAGCGGGGCAATATTTCCGACTTCACCTCCGGCGCCGCGCTTGAGCAAATACTTTCACATCAGGGTTTTAACGCGCGATACGGCGACAAATATTTTTCCGTTTATTCAGGCGAAACAAAGCTCAAGGGCAGGACTTATTATATCTTTTATTTTATTGACGACACGGAGCTGAAGGCTGTCAGCGCCGAATATAAGCTAAGCCGTCCGTCTGTCATACTTGTTTCAATAGACGGCGCAGAGGAAATTCAAGCGAATTACAACAGCAATGATTATGCCGAAATCCGCCTCAAAATCGACAAGATGATTGATGAGTGGAGTTCGTCCCTTAACTGTATATTCCATAGGATAGGCGGCGACAGATATATCATGGTTGTTGAGGAGCGGGGGCTTCTTTCCATGATATCATCCCGCTTTAAGATACTTGATGATGTCCGCGGATATAAGTTCAATGATAAGACAGTCGGTTTTACTCTTTCCATGGGCGTCGGACACGGAGAAAACTTGCCCGAATGCGAAGAAAACGCGCGGCAGGCGCTTGACATGGCGCACAGCAGAGGCGGAGATCAAGCCGCCATCAAAAGACCTGGCTCGTCCTATGAGTTTTTCGGCGGCATTTCAAAGGGCATCGAACGGAAAACAAAGGTCAGGACACGAATAATGGCTTCCGCGATAACAGACCTTATAAGAGTGAGCGGCGATGTTATGATTATGGGTCACAAATATCCCGACCTTGACTCGCTCGGATCTGCCGTGGGACTTTGTTCCGTGGCTGCCGCCGCAGGCAAAAGAGCCTCGATAATCACAGATGTGTCGAGATCCCTCGCGCGGCCGTTGATTGAGCGGATAATTGCCGAGGGGAGAGCGGATCTCATCGAAAGCCCCGCCTCCGCAATTCAGCGGATCACAAAAAAGACGCTGCTCATAGTCGTCGACACTCACACCGCGGATTTTGTTGAGTCAAACGAGCTTTTGGGCAAGGCATCGTCCGTCATTGTAATCGACCACCACAGAAAATCAGTAAACTACATAAACAACGCCTTGCTTTTCTTTCACGACCCGAGCGCTTCTTCCGCTTCGGAAATGGTGACGGAAATAATTCAATATATCGACACGAAGCAGATGTTCGACAAGCTTGAGGCCGACGCTCTGCTGTCGGGCATAATGCTCGACACAAGAAACTTTGTTCTCCGCGCCGGAGTGCGCAGCTTTGAGGCGGCGGCATTCCTTAAAAGACGCGGCGCCGACACAGTAAAGGTTAAAAAGATGTTTTCAAGCAGCTTTGAGAGCTACAAGCTTAGGAACGAGATTATCCTCAACGCGCAAATGTTCCGAAACTGCGCTGTTTCAAAAGTCGATTTCGACGCTCCCGATATCAGGGTGATATGCGCGCAGGCGGCAGACGAGCTTCTTAACATCAGCGACGTAGACGCGTCGTTTGTGCTGTTCGACAGCAACGGGATTATCAACATTTCCGCGCGCTCACTTGGAAACATGAACGTCCAGATAATAATGGAAAGCCTCGGCGGCGGCGGGCATCAGACAATGGCGGCCGCGCAGCTTAGCGACTGCGCAATCAATTCCGCTGTTTCGCGGCTTCACGCGGCAATAGACGACTACTATTTAAAGCTAAACAAATAATACATCAAGGAGTGATTCTTTTGAAGCTTATTTTAAAACAAGACGTAAAGGGGCTTGGAAAAAAGGGCGAAATGGTCAACGCGTCGGACGGCTACGCGCGCAACTTCCTTTTGCCCCGCGGACTTGCGTCAGAAGTTAACGCGCGGCTTCTAAACGAGCTTAAAAACAGAGAACAGGCGGAAGCTTACAGGAAAGAGGCCGAGCTTAAAACAGCTCAAGAAGCAGCAGAAGACATTGACGAAAAAACAGTAAGGATTTCAGCTAAGGCGGGGCAAAGCGGAAAGCTTTTCGGCTCTGTCACGTCAAAGGAGATTGCCGACGCGATTAAAAGCGAATTCGGCGTTGAGGTGGACAAAAGAAAGATAACGATTGATGATATAAAAAACTACGGTACATATGAGGCGGAGATCAAAATCCTGCCGGGAATAACAGCGAAGGTTTACGTTCTTGTAAGTGAGTGATATTCAAAATAATTTTTCTTCCGATGAGGTGCTGAAGATTGTCAGATAACAATTTTTTTACGGGGCCGGACGGCATAAGTATGCCGTACAGTCTTGACGCGGAGCAGGCCGTCCTCGGCTCTGTTTTGATTGATCCGTCGTGCATGGTTCAGGTTCAGCTTCACCTGCGCCCCGAGCATTTCTTTCTTCCGCAGCACGAGGCGATTTTCAGCGTAATGGTAGCGATTGAATCGTCGGGCGGCAAAATTGATCCTCTGCTTGTTCTTGAGCGCCTCAAGTCTGAAAAAGTCTTTGATGACGCGTCGGGTAAAAACTATCTTTTCAAGCTTGCCGAGGCTGTTCCCAGCACTAAGAATGTCGAGCAATACGCCGTGATTGTGCGCGATAAGTTTTATCTCCGCTCCTTAGTGAAAGCTTCCCGGGAAATAATTGACGATACGATAAACACCGACGCGGAAACCGATATGCTGCTTGATTCGGCCGAGCAAAAGATTTATGACATACGGCGCGGCAAATCGACTCAAGGACCTTCAAGGCTGAGCGACATCATAATAAATGAAGTTTACGACAAGCTTAACAAGCTTAATTCTGACGAAAAAGACGACTATAAGGGCATACCGACAGGATACGCGGATCTTGACGGGCTTTTAACGGGTCTGCACAAGTCTGATTTGATTCTGATTGGCGCCCGCCCTGCAATGGGCAAGACAAGCTTTGCGCTTAATATTGCAAGGAACATATCTTTAATCGGGAAGAAAAAGGTTGTGTTCTTTTCGCTCGAAATGTCAAAAGAGCAGCTTGCGCAAAGAGTTTTGTCAACGGAGGCAAGGGTACATAGCCAAAAAATGAGGACAGGCATTCTGGAGGCCGACGATTGGACAAGATTGGGGCTTGCCACGTCTGTTTTGAATGAGTGCGAGCTTTATTTTGACGACAGCTCGGATATTACCGTTCAAGAGATGAAAGCTAAAGTCAGAAGGATGAAAAACGTGGACTGCGTTTTTATTGACTATCTCGGTCTTGTCAGATCCGCTGTCAAAAAAGAAAATCGTGTGCAGGAAGTAACCGAAATAACGCGCACGCTAAAGATGATGGCAAAAGATTTGCGCATTCCCGTCGTCTGCTGCGCCCAGCTTTCAAGGGGCACAGAGGGCAGGGGGAAGTCTCACAGGCCGCAGCTGTCAGATTTGCGCGAGTCCGGCTCTATTGAGCAGGACGCGGACATTGTGCTGATGCTTTACAGGAAGGAATACTATGACGCCGAAAAGAGAGAAAACGACGACGACGGCGATTCCTCCGTTGAAAATGTCGTTAATGAGGTTGATGTTATTATAGCAAAAAACAGGCACGGTCCCACAAACACGGTAAAGCTTGTTTGGGATTCCGAACACACCTTATTTGTCGGAATTGAAAGGCTGCAGCATGGTATGTAAGGTTTTGTCTTTTATAAACAAACACAATATGCTTAACCGCGGCGACAGCGTCGTCGTCGCGCTTTCCGGCGGTGCTGACTCAATGGCGCTGCTTCACATCCTTTTAAGCTTAAAAGACGAGCTTGGCATATCTGTTTGCGCCGCACATGTCAATCATTGCCTGCGCGGGGACGAATCCGAACGCGACGAGGCCTTTGTGAGACAGGTTTGCGGCAGGCTTGGAGTTGTTCTCCATGTGCTGCGCGCCGATGTCGCCGCCGAGTCAAAAAGAACAGGCGAGGGCACGGAGGAGTGCGGCAGGCGGATAAGGTATGAGTTTTTTGAGTCTGTTGACGGCGTTTCAAAAATCGCGACGGCGCACACTTTGAGCGACGACACCGAAACTCTTCTGTTTAACCTTGCGCGCGGCAGCGGTCTTAACGGTCTGTGCGGGATACCGCCCGTCCGCAAAAGGGTGATTCGCCCGCTCATCACCTGCACGCGCTCCGATGTCGAGGAATATTGCAAAGAAAACAACATCAATTTTGTAACGGATAAAACTAATTTTGAAAATGATTACAACAGAAACAAAATCAGAAATCTTGTCATTCCGCATTTAAGAGAAATCAATCCGTCGTTCGAGACGGCTGTCGGGCGGTGCGTTGAAAGCCTTGCCGAGGATGAGGATTGTCTGACGTCGTTTGCCGCCGCTTTGGCGCGCGAAGCACAAACGGACAAGGGCTTTCAGGCGAGTGTGCTTTTGGCGGCACATACGGCTGTACGCAAGCGCGCGATAAATCTGATTCTGCGTGAAAGAATGAATGAAAAGCCTCAAAAATGTCATATTGATTTGGTTGACTCGATTCTTGCAAAAGGCGGAGCGGTTCAAACTCAAAAAAATGTCACGGCGACTGTCAAAAACGGCTTTCTTTCCTTTAAATCAGAGCGTGAACCTCTTGCCGCGTGGGTTGTCGGCATGGACGGCGAAGCAATAGATTTCCCATATGGGAAGATATGTTTAAGAAAAATTAACAGTTCCGAGCTGAAATTGTCACAGTTTTTTTGCAAACAGGTATTGGCGAATTGCCTTGATTGTGATAGAATAGATAGAAAATCATTTTTCAGGAGCAGGCTTGAGGGCGACAAAATTACACAGCCGCGCGGAGGATGCACCAAAACACTTAAAAAGCTGTTTAATGAAAAGTGCATACCTGCCGAAGACCGTAACGGGATTGTCGTGCTTGCCGACGACGAGGGTGTTCTCTGGGTTGAGGGTTACGGCTGCGACAGACGGGCAATGATAACGGATGAAACTCAAACAGTTTTGATGATTGGGGTTGAAAGGCATGACGACATCAATAGATAATGACATTGGGGAAGTAATTTTTACGACTGACGAAATTTCAGCCGCCGTAAAACGTCTTGCGGCGCAAATCAACAGGGACTACAAAGACAAAAACCTTTTGCTTGTCAGTGTGCTGAAGGGCGCTGTTGTTTTCCTGTCAGACCTTATGCGTGAAATAAATATCAGCTGCTCAATCGACTTTATGGCGGTTTCAAGCTACGGCAAGCATCAGGAATCGTCCGGCATAGTCAAGATAACAAAGGACCTCGACATCAATCTTACAGGGTATGACGTGCTGTTAGTCGAGGATATACTTGACAGCGGAAACACTCTCCAATATTTGACTGTTCTTCTTGAATCGCGCAAGCCCGCAAGCCTTAAGGTTTGCACGCTTCTTGACAAGCCCGAAAGGAGAGAAGCTCTTGTTGTTCCCGATTATATCGGGCTTAAGGTTCCGAACAGCTTCATTGTCGGCTACGGGCTTGACTATTATGAAAAATACAGAAACCTTCCATACATAGGCGTCTTGAAACGCGAGGTTTATGAAAAGCTTTCCGAATGATTCAGCCCCCGTGTGGAAACATATAAGGCAACACCGCGCAATGAGCGG